>BNJS01003952.1_pt1 | contig 282099 bp, 355 predicted proteins | sample 8540461 | NCBI WGS metagenome assembly BNJS01 (sample SAMD00202454, study PRJDB9452) | human saliva metagenome | isolation source: human saliva | place: Japan | reverse complement strand
GAAGTTACGTATTGTTTCAACCCATGATTGAGTAAATATTAGTATCTGTAGCTAACAGAGCATGTCCACAAGGAGCTCAAAAGAATTTCTCCCAATTGATACCAGCGGTTTTCTTTAAGTTGTAGACCAGTTCTTTTTATTCCATTTATAGTCACTACAGGACGTCTCAGTATGCGTCACGATATTTTCGCATCAGATCTTCACCTTGTAATGTTGCTGTTGAATACTGCATCTTTCCACATCTTTGTTGGAACCACCGATTACTAGTGAGTTCATCTTCGTTTAATTGAGCCCAATCAGCACCTAGTAGAGATACTTCTTCGTTATCGATAACTACATCAGCTAGTTGAGTCCATTCTTTTGTTTCTAAGTTAACTTTATATCCATCGTTATGTTTCACTAGCGCCACCACCATATACATAAAGTTCATTATTGCGTATATAGCTAACTGCTTGATTACGTAATTTTCCAGGAATTCTGGATACTCGAATTTCTAGTTTCTAAATCATATGCATAAAGTTCATTGTTAGATCCATTAATAGATCCGATACCGAAGTATAGTTTATTGTCATTAACTTTTTGCGATAACATTTTCACTGTAGGGTGGAAGAGTGTCAACTACTTCAACTTTTTAATTTATTATCAACAACTGTGAATGCTAATAATTTGATGATGTTTCAGTTTTATTCGCAATGTAGTATAAAGTATCATTACATACCGCACTTGGCCCATATCTAGAGGATACAATTGAATTTTGATCTAATAAAAGTTACCCGTCAGCTGCTTTTCTTCATATAGATATACATCTTATGATTTACTTTAACCTCCATCAACAGGAAAGTCCACCTGGGAAGTTAGCACCCACCCAAAGATTAGTTTATTGCCAATACCCTTTAACTAACCCTGCTACAATTTCCATTATTTTCGTAGCCTTTTGAGCCGCTACGTAGCTTATATTTGTCCATTTTAGTTAGGTACTACATGCTTTATAGTACCCTATTATTTTAAAAATCAAACGCTTACATTAATGATGTATTAGAGGGAGGGTTCGACTAGTGATTCTAGTTTAGTCGAGCACCCCACAAATTTTGTTATTTAAAGTCTCAGTTTCTTTGTCTACTTATTACATACACTACACTGGGTGATAGAACAGTACAAGCAACATTTTCCAGTTATTTCCTTACCTCTCTACCAACTCTTAATAGCGTGTTGTTTAGCTTCTGAAACGCCACGTACGATGATACGCTTTAGCACGCATAACATCCTTTCAGCCCATAGTAACAGCTTGTCTCGTGCTAGATCAATATCATTGTTATCTAGAGCTTTGCTCATTGTTTCTTGCTTTAAATCGTCAACATGTACCAGCATCAAAAAGATGTATTCTGGTTCGGGTTAAACCAACATGCGTCCAGTTTGACCACAACACCAAGGATTTGAAACATCGATTTCAGCGCGCTATTTAATTGCCTCTGATATGCTTTTAAGGCCGAATCTCAAATCACTGGTCGCATCAGGAGATGAGTATTTTCTTTACTATATCAATGTGATCGAATAGATTAGTCGCATGAATTTGGCGCAACTTTCTGGATGATCATCATAGCTAATTCCTACATATTCATCTAAATGCAAGATTTACATTTTATACTAGCTACAAATTTCGCTTTTGTGGTCTGCATCATTGCGTGTATAAACCTGTAGGTGATCCGCCAGTTGCAAGACCTAGTGTGTTGAATTTTCATCAATTAAACTTTTAAAATTTTGTATGCTTCTTTGAAGCTTCTGTAGAATCACCAAATATTTCATAGAATTACCCCTACTTTTAGAAATCTCTCTTTTATAAACTTCTTCTCCGCGTGCGAATGTTGTCAGTACTTCGATGTGGTGACTAATAACAACAAGGTCAGCATCAAAGCCACAACTTTGATTTTACCTTTACTGATCGGGCAGCTCAGCATTTCTGCAGGATGGTGGCCAAGAGTTAATGGCAGCACTCTACAGGAACCAAAGCATCTTCAATTAAAACGCGTAGTCCATCGGATAACTCTCAGTGTAGAACCCAGCTAAACGCCCGTCATCACGGTGTGCACTACCATCTTCATATATTTCCATATTTTCTCCACCTGAAGATGTAAGAACCACGTCCACAACCTTTAGCACACAGTGAATCGGTAAATCATAATTCCCGTGATCGCACCTTTAGCGTGAAGTATGTATTTAAAGCCATCTGTAGTAGAGTGGATACCATCACAGATACTCTCCATAAGCATCACGTGCACGTAATGCAAACTCACTTTGCCCTCCGTCACGGGTGATGGAAACCAACCATTCCATTATAAACGGGAGTCGCGAAGTTGCACCGTTAGCGAATGCTAGATAACTTTCTTTATAGCTACAAGCAGAGTGTCCTAGACTTACACGAATTCCCTTGGCTTACAAGGTATTTAGTAAGTTTGTAGTCGATATCTCACACAAGCTTTCAGGTAATAAGTCTCAATTAGATTTTTACTAGCTGCTTGGAATAAATTGTTCAACACTAGGTGTTTGGACGCAACTCAAAAGGTTGAGCACCACTGTCTCACACCGCAGATAAAGGGCCTCGACGTGAATAATTTAGACTTTCGGCACCTCTTCGTAAGCTTCTCTTCATATACGTTTTGCTAGCATTAGCTACAGCTTTAGAAGAACTTCTTCAGTTTGTGTAATTGTTGTTGGTAAAAATGACAAGCATACTCAGAAACGATATTTTTAGTCCAGTTACGAAGCCTCTTCGTTAACATCATTTGGTATCATAAACCATAAGCTCCATGAGTATGTACATCTATAAAACCAGGTAAACACGGTTAGATCCGAAATCGTAATCGACTCTTTATCAAATGCATCATAATCATAAACAGCAGTAATATCTCTCTCTACTTCTCACAATAAGAGGAAGAAACTGTCCGCGATCAAACTACTAGACAGCATAATAGCACCCCTTTTAAAATTTCTACTTTAAACGGTAATGTGTTAAATCTTTCTTTAATTTAATGTTAACACATTTTAAATATATCTGTAAAGTAGAAAAGTAAAAGTTTTCAAAATTAATTTAGTTGAATAGTAGCTAGTTTATAAACAGAGGAGTTGCTGATTTTAATAGGAAAATTTAAGGTGTTATGTTAATGAAGGAAGACGTGGAGAGAGAGTGACTCGATACTCATAGTTTCTGAGAAACTGAATTTCCAACAAGACTCTCTCCTCCACAAAGTTTGCTTAGACATCTCAAAAGATTTCAGTTGAAGCTAGACATACGGCATCTCATATATATCGCTAATACGAATGTTAGAGAGGAGAAGCGCAACACATCACATAAATCCATAAAAGAAATATATTTTAATATAGTTTATTCAAATGAACAGAGAGGAGTATAGAAATTACACAAGAGAGAGCAATATAATATACGACAGTCAACAATACGACAAGATATCGCTTACTATTGACTTTGACTATCGCAGAGGAATATAATTATGTTGGAGTAAGATAAAGTTACTGATTTTATAGAAGTAATTTTATTTTAACTTATTATATAAGAGGTTGACAATATGGATAAATCAAGCATTAACCTTTCGGTGTAATAATAACAATAGGAATAATATTTCCAGACATAGGGACTTCTGTTCTTATATGTCAGGAAATCATCTCGTTCATACATACTGATGCAACGGATGAATGAAAACTTAGTTCTAGGGTGTTAGTTTAATATTTTGCGTAATGACTTTACAGACTACGACAAAATATGTACGAATATAGCGCTGAAGGCTGATAACAAAGGTGAAGGAGGGGCTATTCTCACTTTTTGCCTTAATATAGAACAAGACGCAGCGTGGCATTATTAGCTGGGCGATGATAGGAGGAGCAACACTTTATGCGGATGGGATAATAACCCTGCAATTACAGTAACCTCTGCGGTTGAAGTCGATTACATGATATTATTCCCTTCTAGAGATACCACATGTAATTATCTTTTAGTGCTTTTCATCTTTGCATTTATCATTCTTCACCGTTTTGGGAAACAGATAGGTCTCACTATTTGGTCCCTATAGCATGAGTTTATGGTTTCTATCATTATTATTTTGGGGGAGTGAAATCTTACAACTACTAGACCAGAAATATTAAAAGCTATAAATCCTAAATATGCACTTGCAGTTGCTAATTAGTTATCCTGGTGTAAGCTGGTCCAATTAGGATGCAGTATTTTGTGTATCAGGTGCCAGAGGTGATTTATATGTGGACTAGGTCATTGTGGTCGATGTTAGAATGACATGGTTTTCTGTAAAAGTATGCCTCACTATGCGAATTTATTTTGGTCAGGCTGCATATTTATTATCAACAAATTATAACAACGCGACATCCATTCTTGCAATAGTTCCGGATAGTCGAGTATTCCGCGAAAAGGCAACACTTGCTGCGATAATAGCGAGTCAAAGTCTACTACAGGATCATTCACGCACTATCAGAGGCGATAAAATTAAAATCTGTTCCGAAATTAATGATAAAATATCCTACCGAGCTTAGGTCAAGTCTATGTATCTGCGGGTTAATATAATATTGTTTATTTGTAGTAGTTGCGTAGCATTATTCTTTTAGAACAAGTAGTAATATGGAGGCTGCGTATGGATTTATAGTGATCAGCGTAACTGATGTTTGTAACGACATTATTACGTAGAAGCAGAGATGACAGCAAAGTAGGACTCTAAATTTCACCTTTTATTATTTTCGCTGGAAATTAGAGGAGCTATCCTTACATGCAAATATTATTGAAATTTCAAAATTGCAATGGTGGTTATATAACTGTAATCATTGCGCTATTAATATTCGCAAATTATGTTTATTTGGTATAAAGGAACAGAAATTAAAGAACGTGGAGGAGTCAATATTTAAACGCATTATACGAAACAGCTATTGAAAGTTAAGTGTGATAAAAGTGTACCAAAAATACGCGGACAAACCTAGTATATTTAACAGGTGCTAAGCGTGAGGAAGATGTCGATTATGCTGTCTTATATCTCTATCTTGAATAAACAACCTAAACGAGCAAATGTCTACTTTTCGTTCATATATGTGTACCAGACGAACCTTTAGTAGAAGGAGAGTAAAGGCTCAAATTTAGTGATAAAGAAAACTACTACACCTTTAACTAGGATCTAGACTGAAAATCAAAGGTCAATATGTTTATGCCGTCAGGTAATTGCGGATTACGAAGATAAAGAGTTGAACTGCAGCCACTAAATATAATTTCAGAGGGCGAAAGGAAACTGTAGGTGACTTTAGATCTGTCTTGATTGAGGAAGTATTAGGTAACAGTAATGGCTTGTCTTCATTTGATAACTTTATTATGGGGTTAAGGTTGAATTGATTACGGTGACTCCGGAAAATGGTTTTAGTTTAGATACTAGTGTCATTACTAAAGAAGCGGCACCTTTAAATGTTGTTCAAAGTACAGTAAAAGATTAACAAGAATAAAATAAGAAAGATCAGCCTTAGAAAAGCAGTGTAAATTTACCTTGCTTATTCTGAGTCTGATTTTTACTGTTTTTAAAATAATTATTATATTAAATACACAATATATATAATAAAAATCTTCGTTTATATAAAACTGGAAAAACAGGAAGGATAAATATTTTAATGACTATACAAAAAGGTATATTTATAAAAAGTATAATAATTATCACAGTATTAAATTGACAATCATTTTCCTTAGTGTATACTAAAATTAGAAAAGTATTACATGGTAAGTGTAATTTCTAGAGGAGGAAAATAATGAAGAAAAATAATAAATTTTCAATAAGAAAGTACAAATGTAGGGGGTAGTATCAGTTATAGCTAGGATTGTTCATCTAACTGGTGTGAACTCGGATGATAGAGCATATGCTGCGTACTGAAAGTACACCACATTACCACCAATTTCAGACGTACCTGAAGGTGAAATCCAGGTGGGTAGTTGATAAAATAGTAGATAATAATAATGATATAGTTGATAAAGGTGAACTGTAAAGGTACCAACACCCGTAACTCCAGGGTATTTTGTGATAGAAAAAGGAGCTCCGAGTTGCGGCGACACCAGATGCAGTAGAGAAAGAAGTTACAGTTGATTTATATGAAACAGGTAAAATAAAATATCGAGATCATAAAAACTAAAAGAAATAGTTGCAGAAAATTTATGAAAAATGATAATACTAACCCTACTAGAGCGGATTATCATTACCAGATTTACCGTTACAGATTTGTAAATAAAGGGTTAGATAGAGAAACTAGAGAAATATAGTTCAAAAGTTTTTGGAACAACCTTACGTATCAGAAGAAGTTGAATAAAAATTAAACTTCAAGAAGTAGATGGAAAACTGCTATAGATCCTAATATAAATATTGAAGCTGATAAGTTTGTCTAAGTCACAATCTTGTTTTGCTGTAGAGAAATACATTAATGAGTAGAAGCACAAAAACAAGTGGTGAATTGTTGGAGCGGAAGGAAAAAGCACCAAAAACAGATGTCAAGATGGTTATAAATTTGGGGAATAATGATGTCAAAAGAAACTACATGGAAAGATACGCTAATAGTAGTGTAGATGTTTCGAGTCGTGGAGAAATATTTCGTAGAATAAAAACAAGCAGGTGGAAAAGAAGACAGAAAACCAAAGTAACAGATACAGTAACTTAAACACTAGGAAAAATAGTACCAGTAGATGAAAAGTAATTTAATAGAGGGAGCAGAGACACCTGATTATCTAAATGATTTAACAGATCCAACAAAAAGCATTGGAAACACCAGTGCCAGAGATGATAGCAGGGTAGGAAGCAACAGTGAAAAGTATGTACCAGAAAAATCCTGGAGAGATACTCAAAGTAGTGTATAAAAGAAAAAGTTACTGATGTAGAAAAGTACAAAACAAGTAGTAGAGTTTGTTGGAGCAGAAGGTAAAGCACACGAAAACAAATGTTCAGTAAGGTTATAAATTTTTAGGGAAATAGTAATGAAAAACAAAAAGAAAACTACATGGGTGATACATACTTACAATAGTGTAGACTGTTCCAGTAGTTGAGAAATATTTCGCAGATACAAAGCTGAGGTGGAAAAGAGTACACCAGAAAACCCAGAAATGTACCAGATACAGTAATGTATAAACATCTAGGAAAATGATACCAGTAGATGAAAAAGGTAATTTAATAGAGGGAGCAGCGACACCTGACTATCTAAATGATTTAACAGATCCAATAAAAATAAACACCTGTACCAGAGTTAAAAAGGATATGTTCCAACAGTAAAAAGTGTCATGCCAAAGAAAGGTGGATGTTGATACAAAAGTAGTATACAAAGAAAAACTTGCTGATGTAGAAAAGCAACAAAACAAGTGGTAGAATTCGTTGGAGCGGAAGAAAAGCACCGAAAAATAGACGTCCAAGAAGGTTATGATAAATTTTAGGGAATATAATGAAAAACAAAAGAGACTACATGGAATGAAAAATACATACTTACAATAGTGTAGATGTTTCCAGTAGTTAGAAATATTTTGCAAGATAAAAACAAGCAGGTGGAAAAGAAGGCACGAGAAAAACCAGAAGTAACAGATACAGTAACATGTATAAAAGCATCTAGGAAAAATAGTACCCAGTAGATGAAAAAGGTAATTTTAATAGAAGGATGCAACACCTGATTATCTAAACGACTTAAAAAGATCCAACAAAAGCATTAGAAACACCCAAACGGAGGTAAAAGGGTATGTTCCGACAGTAAAAAGTGTATTGCCAAAAGATCCTGGAGTGGATACAAAAGTAGGTATAAAAAGAGGAGAAACCTAAAGTTCCACAGACACCCTAATGAAAAACTGAAAAACTCCAGAAAAACCAAAACACCTGAAGTACCAAAAGTTCTCAAACAAAGAAATACCAGAAAACCAGTGACACCAGAGGTTCAAAAATAGAAGAAAAACCAACTGCAAGTTCATAAAAAGAAAATGTTAAATTACCGAATACAGGTGAAAGAAGCTGAAACAGCAGCACTGGCATGCTTGTATTATTGTTAGCAGGTGTTTTAAAACTAGAAAATAAATAGTTATAATAAAATAGGAGGAATCACACATTATCCCTCTTATTTTTATGAAAGAAAAGGAAAGAGTATGGAAAAACCAGTACTCTTTAAAGTTGTTTTATACACTAATTGACTATTTAGAAAGTTTTACGTCTCACAGCAAGTCCGATTAATCCGATTTAGCTTAATCCTAGACGCTGTAGTACTAGATGTATCTCATACCAGTATTTGGTAATGATTTTTCGTTTTTAGCTTCAACTTTAGCTGGAGTCAACTGCTGCTCTTTAACTTTAGGAGCTTTTTGTCCAAAGTCTACACCAGGTGTAGAAGGTTGAGCAGATCCAAGTTTAGCTAGTCAAATGCTGAACTTCATTAATAGCAGGAGCAACAGCGTTAACTCCACTTGAATTCTGGAAGTTCAGGTTGAACAAGTGCATCTCATAGGCTTCAGGTTTAGATGGTTTTGGAGCGTCTCCGTCTGGTTTACCAGGAACAGTTGAGAGGTATCATTTACTCCACCGTTGAATCTCTGGAAGTTCAGGGTTGAACAAGTGCATCTCCGTTAGAAGCTTCAGGTTTAGATGGTTTTGGAGCGTCTCCGTCTGGATACCAGGAACAGTTGGAGGTGTTGTATTTACTCCACCGTTGAATTCTGGATTAGTAGGTTGGAGTAGGGAGCATTATCATCGTTTACCCCACCGTTGAATTCAGGCTTTTCTTCAGCTGAAGGGCGTCTGCAGGCGTTTCCCCACCGTTTGACTCCAGGAGCATTAGGAACAGTTGAACCGTCAGGTTGTCTAGCATCACCTGAGGAGCGTCAGCAGGGTTTACCCCACCGTTGAATTCAGGAGCGTTAGGGAACAGTTGGAACCTCATCCGCTTCCTTAGCAGGTTCAGTAGTTGCTTCTTCATCATTTACGCCACCACTGAAGTCTTTATGTTCTTCTCCTTTAGGAACTTCTTTTAAGTTTTCGATATAACCTAAAGTTGCGTTGTAATCGTCAGTTAGCTCATCGATTGCAGATTTGTATGCTTTTACTGCTTCGCTAACTTCGTCGAATTTAGCTTGAGCTTCATCAGCAGCAGTTTTAGCAGAAGCAACAGCAGCTTCTAATCTAGTTACAGCATCTTGTAATCCATCTTGGATAGATTGTTCAGCATTGTTTTTCTTAGCTGTTTCAAGTGCAGTTTTAGCTTTTTCTAAAGTTTCTTTTTGTTTATCTAATGCAGCATTTTTTTCTTCTACTGCTTTAGCTTTTTCAGTAGCATCAGCTTTATCTTTATCAGCTACTTTAGTTAATTTTTCGATTTTTTCAGCTATATCATCAGCGATATCTTGAAGTTTTTTAACGATTGGTTTAGAAGCTTCTTTGTTGTAAGCAGCGTCTAATTTTTCTTTATCGGCAGCTGGAAGCTCAGATAGAGCTTTACCTTCTTGTTTTGTAGCACCGATTTCGTCAGCTTGAGGATCTTGATCTTTAGTAGCTTCAGCAGTCGCATTTTGATTTTCTAATTCTTTTAGCAGCATCTGCTAGCTGTGATAACACCATCTTGATGGCTTTTTGCAAAGCAGCTACAATTGCAGCTTAGCTTTTCGCTAATGCTTTTTAGCTTTGCTGCGATTTTGCATTTTGTTAATCTTAGCAGCTATCGATATCTTTTCTAGTTGATCCAAAAGCAGCTTTAGAGCGCTACTAGTTATCTACTTCTTCTTTTTAAGTTCTTCAACTTTAGCTTTTTGCTTTTTGCCAGCTATCTTCTTTAGCTGTAGCTAATTCAGCTTTCTGCGTCGGCTTTTAGCTTTATCAGCTTCAGCTTTTTAGTTTCAGCAGCTGTTACATCTTCAGCTCTTTTAGTCAGCTTTAGTGTAGCTTCATCTGACTTTAGTTTGTAGCTCGTCTGCTTTTTCTGCTAATTCAGCAACTTTAGCGTCAGCTTCAGCTTTAGCTTCAGCAGCTTTTTCAGCTTCTGTTTTTGCTGGTGAGCTCAGTGTTGCTTCTTCTTTTTGTAGCTGGTTCTTCAGCTTCTTTCTTTCTTTAGCAGCTTTTACTTCTTCTAGAGTTTTTGTTGTACTCGTCAGTAAGTTTGTTTAGTTCATCAGCGTACAGCTTTAGTATCCGAAGCAGCTTGATCAAATGCATCTTGTGCAGCAGCACGCTCTTTTCAATCGCACCTTTTACAGCTTTTATCTAGTGGAGAAAAGCAATATCAGTACCAAAATCCATTATCCTGTAGCTGATTTGAAGAGCTTCTTTAGCTTCTTTTAATGTGTCTTCTTGTTTTTAAGCGCTTTCAGCTTTTTATCTTCTTCAGCTTTTAATGCATCAGCTCTTCTTTAAGTGTATCAACTTTTTCACCTAAATCATCAGCTTTATCTTGAAGTTTTTCTGATGCAGGACGAGCAGCATCTCTTTTTCAGCTTTATCGATTCCAGCTTTAATTTCTTCTGGGAAGAGTGATCTTTAGTTTTAGCTTCAGCTGAGGTTGAACGTTAGCTTCATTAGCTTGGCTTTATCAATTTTTCGCTTTATTAGCTTCAGCTTTCTGCTATATCTCTATTAGAGAACATCACCAGCTTTTAAATCACCAGATTCTACAGCCGCTAGGATAAGTCTTCTTTACCAAGTACTTTTTAGCTATCTTCTTTGTTTGTAATCTTTAGAATCAGTATCGATATCTTTTTTCTAATTGATCTAAAGATTTTGATAAAAGCATCTTTAGAATCAGCTTCTTCTTTCTTAGCGTCTTCTTCTTTTTTTAGCTTCTTTAGCTTTAGCGTCAGCTTCAGTAGCTTTTTGCTTTAGCCACAGCTAATTCATCGTCGCTGCAGTTTTTAGCTTCTTCAGCTTCTAGTTTTTGCAGCTTCTGCATCAGCAGCTCTTTTTCTCAGTTTCAAGTTTTTATGCTGCTTCATCAGCTGCAGGAGTAGTTGTATCTACTTTAGCTTGAGCTTCAGTAACTTTTTCTTCAGCTTTTTAGCGTCATCTTCAGCTTGTTTAATTTCTGGACTTGTAACTCTGATTTAGGGAGTTTCAGCGGCCCAGATGCGTCATTGTTTCCAGATTGCTGGTTGAGAGCTTCAGTTTCTTGGTGTAGTAGCCTCATCGCTAGGCGCGAGCTGCAGCTGCCCAGTAGTCGCAAACACCGATACCAACAAGTACAGAGGCTACACCAACCTATAAATTTACGTAATGAATATTTTCTTTGTGTTGTCATAAAATAAATCCCCTTTTTCTAATAATAATATATAATGACTATGTTTCTGATTGTTTTGTTTTCGAAGTTATAAACAGAACTTTCAGAGACAATTAGTGTATTCATAACTTCTATTATACTAGAAGAAAAACTATAAAACAAGAACTTTGGTAAGTTATATAATTTCTAATACTCTGTATAGTAAACTGAAATGTAGAAATATTAAAAATAAATATAATTATATAAAAATGAACAATAAAAATTAAAAATAAAATGCAAACGCATTAATTTAATGTTTTTACTATATTAATGATTTTAATAAAAATATAAATATAACTCTTACAAAAGTAGATAATTATTTAAAAATTTTAAATATTAAATTTATGTTACATATGTAAAGCTTAGAATATTAACTTATGTAATTAAAGAAAAATTGATTTTGAGGGATATCTCTTATAGAAAACAATATAAAATGTGTTAAATTTTTATAAGAATATATGTGCAATATAGATATTCAGATGAATAAAGAAGAATTTCAAAAACAAGATGTTTGAAATCTGGATTTTTGAATTCTTCTAATTTATACAATATTAATAGTTTTCTTCTAGTTTTCTAACCATCTCTAGTGTGTTGAGGTAAACTCTTACCATAGTCCATCATAAGGACGATGTCTTTAAATGCGGCTTTTGGAATAGCTAGACGTTCTAGTGTCTCTACAACACCAACATCTAGATTAATATCGTCTATATGATTTGATCTTAAGTTTTTCTACAAAGTCAGGTTCTAGGGACAAATGGTGAAGATAATCCGATCACTATCTGCGTGTAGAATAGCTGCCTGCACTTGTCAACAGCATTGATGCCACCTGATGCGATTAATGGAATTCTTCCACAGGTGCTCATAGACAACTTCGTTAATAAGGCGACCGTGATGTGGACCTTCGGCACGTACCGTATTTAGATAAATATTTTGTCCCCAGCTGGCAATTTGCCTATATGATAGAGGACTCTTTCTAATAACCAATCTGTAAGTTGATTGAATTCTTCAACTGTGTAACCAACGTCTTCTCACGCGTTTCTTCAGGTGTTGCACGATAACCGAAGATAAAGTCTTTCGGTGCTTCTTTTTAATCACTTCATATACATCTTCAAAAACTTCAAGGATGAAGCGCGAACGATTTTCTAATGTATCCTACCCGTACTCATCGTATCGTTCATTAGAGAAGGTAGAGAAGAATGTCTGTAGTAAGACGTTGAGCACCAGAAACTTTGTAAACCATCGAAACCAGCTGCGATAGCACGACTTGCAGCACGTTTGTAATCTTCTCTTTATTTTTGTATATCTTCTATAGAAAGAGGATGAACTGATATGATTCTACAGGAGAGCTAAGTTCCATATAGCTTGGACCAACAGCACGTTTATTAGTAGTAACATAGTGATTAGCGAAACGCCCAGCGTGTGTTAACTGAAGGATAGCTTTTGCTCCACCAGACTTCATAGCTTGCGCCATCTTTTTAAGGCCAGGTATGCATGCATCATCATGAATGCTAAAACCATATTCAAAAAGCTGACCTTCAAGATTTATATAAGCAGCTCCGGTAATCTGTAAAGGTGCGGTGTCGTCTTTCGGCATAAAGAAGATCTTCCTCTGTAGTAAATCCTTCTGCAGAAGAGTTCGTAGTCATAGGAGAAAAGAACGAAACGATTTTCTAGTTCTATTCCGTTAGCTAATTTAACAGGTGCTAATAATTTTGATTTCATACAAATACCTTTAAGTAATGTAAATAACATACAACCACCCAATATATATAGTGATAGGTAATGCAGTACTAAAAATGTAACAGCTACTAATTAATGGGATGTAAATTTATAAAAGTTCAATAGATTAAATCACCATAATTACAAAATTTTTAAAGTAATGGTGTTAGGGTGTGTACTTTTACTGAAAAATGTGTATAATAAATTGTAGTTTCAGAAAAGGTTTTCTTACAATTAATTATATCAGATAATTTACTAGATAAAAGATAAAAAATAAATTTGAGAATAGATAAATTTTTAATAACTCTGTAAAATAGAGGACAGAAATTATGTAAATCTAAAATAATATGTAAGAGAGATAACTCAAATCGATTTCTCCAAAATCTTGATTTTGAGTTATTCCAAAATAAAAATAAATCGTAAAACATAAGAGGATACATAATATGAAACTAGTATTTTTAGCGATGTAGAGATGAAAAGACTGCGATAGAGGCTAGAAGAGAGTACAGAACTGGTCAGCCCTAGCTGAAAAACTAGGTTACTAGTCGTTTTGGATGGCTGAGCATCATCAGTGCCTCATCTAGCCTAGTAGTAGCCCAGAAATTATGCTTGCACCTTCTTCAAAATACAGAAAAAGATACAAATAGGTTCAGGTGGAATAGTCGATTCCTCACTATTCACCGTATAAAATTAGCGAATGGATCAAACTTCTAGGTGCTGTACCCAAATAGGGTGAATCTTGGGATAGGGAATAATCCTGGGACTAAAATAGTTCAGAGTTGATGAATACTACACCCTATAACGAGAGACGAGTACAATGGTAGCTGTAGAGAATTACTAGACACTTACGAGGAACTGAAACACTCAGTGCAACCACCGCAGCAAAGGTAAGCCCTATGTGGTTATTATCTACTAGTGAAAAAGCGCGAATCTAGCTGCGGAGCTAGGTCAAAACTATAGTTTATGGTTTATTCTTTAATCAGGCTGTAGATTATATAGAAACAGCTAAAGATGCTTAAATACTTATCAAAATGTGAACAACAGAAAAACCACAAGATGTGGTTGCGGTATTTACTGCGATAGGGGAAGACGAACAGGAAGCGAAAGATTTAGTACGCTGTTTTTAGATGTCTGGCTTCTTGCAGTGAAAGAATTTAGCGAATTTGACAGATTCCCTAGTATAAAACAGCTAGAGAGTATAAGATAAGTGAAGAGGATGATGAGAAAAGTAGAAAAAAAGAACGCGCTTAGTTTGGGGTACGAAGGAAGTAGTGGTGGAAAAACTAAAAATCTAGCAGCGGAATTCGAATTAGAAGAGTTGATGTGCATACCTTTAGTACCAACAATAGAAAGAAGAAAATATATTATTGAGACTTTAGCAAAAAGAGCTAATGGAAAAAGAGGAGAAAAATTAATGACTTGGAAGGCGATAGAGTTAGAAGAAAAACAATGCCGATTAGCACAGTTAATAGAAGAAGCTGAGGCGATAGTCATAGGAATAGGAGCTGGAAATGTCGGCTGCTAGATGGATTTACTTATCATTGAGAAAGATTTACGAGTAACTTTAAGGATTTTTGTTGAAAAATATAAATTTTTAGATATGTTACAGGCTAGTCTATTTGACTTTCCTAGTTCAAGAATATTGGCGTTTCAAAGTCGTTTCGTCTTACTAAATTACTTTGATCAACCTGTAGGTGATAGTTATCTCAGCGTTGAAAATATTCTAAAGGATAAAAATTATCATATTATTACGACAAATGCCGATAATGCCTTTGATATTGCGGGTTACAGATATGGATAAAGTCTTTCATATTCGGGAAGTACGGGCTTATGCAGTGTAGCAAACATTGTCGCGACGACGTACGCAAGATGAAGCATTAATGCGTAGGGCTGGCTATAGAACAGGAGAATATGGAAGTTGACTACAGATCTATTCCACTATGCCCAGAATGTGTGCACCAGCTTGAGGTCAATAAGCGTAACGCTGAAAAAGGAATGGTAGAAGACCCGAATCTTCTTCGAACATCTTGATAAGTACAATGAATTTTTAGAAAATAATCGTGATAAGAAAACATTGTTTATCGAAATAGGAGTAGGTTCACAACACCTCAGTTTATAAAATATCCATTTTATAGAGAATTAGATAAAAATCCTAATGCAGTTAATGGTTCTATGAACCAGAAGAAATATCAATTCCCAGAAAGGATTGCTTTTAGAGTATTGTGGTTTAATCAAAATAGTAAGGACTTAACTTTAAAAGTTGAAGAATTGCTGGAAAATAATTAGCTATAAATCACTACATGGAGAAAAACAATTCTCAGACTTAGTTAATATTCTAAAATAACAAGTTATTAAAAATAAAAGAGTATTTCCAGGAAATGATTTATAGTAGTTTAATATCACTTTATGAAAATAAATTTCATATTAGCTATACATTAACAAAAATTTAAAAATAAAGGAGAAAGAATTATGTATTTAATAGAACCAATTAGAAACGGAAAAATATTTACCAGATGGAGCGCTAGTAATGGCGATGCAAGTTTACGTGCTTAACAACATCGATATAGATGAGACTGTAATCTTCCCATATTACTGCGAACCAAAAGTAGAAATCGGATTATTCCAAAATGCTGAAACTGAAGTAAACCACGAATACATGAAAGAAAAAGATATTATCTAGTTCGTCGTGATACAGGTGGTGGTGCCATAACGTTGATAACGGTGCTGTTAACGTGTTTCTAATGCCAGGGGACACTGATGTGTACGGAAACTACAAAAATTCTACCAACCAGCAGTTGACGTACTTCACAGTTTAGGGGCTACAGAAGTAGAACAAAGAGGGCGTAACGACTTAACTGCTCGTGGTAAAAAAGTAAGTGGAGCTGCGATGACATTAGTACGTGGTAAAATCTACGGAGGATATTCATTACTTCTTGATGTAAACTACGAAGCGATGGTTAATGCCTTAACACCAAACCGTAAAAAAATTGAATCAAAAGGTATTGAATCAGTAAGAGCACGTGTAATGGGTATGCGTGAACTATTGAAACCTGAATACCAAAACGTAACAATCGATGAATTCAAAAACTTAATCATCTGTGGATTAATGGGAATCGAAGATATTAAAGATGCGAAGAGATATGAGCTAACTGATGAAGACTGGGCTGCAATTGAAAAATTAGCAGATGAAAAATACCGTAACTGGGATTGGAACTACGGAAAATCACCACGTTATAACTATAACCGTGATGCGCACCTTGCGATCGGAACAGTTGATTTCAGCTTAGAAGTTGAAGAAGGACGTATTACAAAAGCTAAAATCTCACGGAGACTTTCTTCGGAAAAGGTAACGTACATGACGTAGAGGAAAAACTTATCGGAGTAAGAGTAAAAAGAAGAGACTTACTTGGAAGCATTAGGAAGCATTGATTTAACTCACTATTTCTGGAAATGTAGAAGGAAAAGAATTAGTAGACTTAATCTTAAGCTTTGTTTTACCAGGTTTTGTATGTAAAAGAGGTGAGTTTATGGAAAAATTATTAACCCTCATAAAACTAGCAAACGGTGTACAGTTAGAAAATAGGTTCGTACTGTCACCAATGACGACTAATTCTTCTACAAAAGATGGAATTATCACAAAAGAAGACTTGGATTATGCATTAAGACGCGCCAAGTCAGCACCGCTGCAGGTAACAGGTGCGGCTTATGTCGATGTTGATGGGCAGTTGTTCGAGTTTGGTTTCGGTGCACATGATGACAGCTGTATACCAGGACTTATTAAGATGGCAAGTGCGATGCAAGAAGCTGGAGCGAAGGCTATTTTACAACTGACTTATTCAGGAGCAGGTGCTAATTACTACGGGGTGAACCATAAGGTTTATGGCCCTAGTAAGTTGAAGTTACACCTTCCGTTTGAACATGAGGTAGAAGAGTTGTCTCATGAGATGATCGATGTGATTAAACAAAAATACAAAGATGCTACGAGAAGAGCGATAAAAGCAGGTTTTGCAGGAATAGAAATATCAACAGCACAAAACTAATGCTGCAGACGTTTTTCTCAACGGTATCGAATAAGCGCAATGATGAATATGGTGTAGATTCACTAGAAAATAGAGCTCGATTTATACTCGAAGTTTTTGAAGCGGTGTATGAAGTTATAAAAAACGAAGCACCTGAGGATTTTATTCTAGGATATAGAGCAACTCCAGAAGAGACACGTGGTGCGATAATCGGTTATACTGTTGAAGAGTTCAATCAACTTACAGATTGGATATTAGAAAGAGTACCATTATCTTACATTGCGATAGCGAGTTGGGGACAAAATATTTATCTTAATAAAGTTCGTGCTGAAGGTCCTAATGAAGGTCGTTTGATAAATGAAGTAGTCCATGAACATCTAGCGGGGCGCGTTCCTTTGATGGCGACTGGTGGAATAAATAGTATAGAAAAAAGTCGCGAAGCTATTATGCATGCGGAGATGGTAGGTTTATCTAGTGTTTTTGTTGCTGAACCGGACTTTGTAGCTAAAATTCCAAGAAAATCGTGAAGAAGATATTAATCTAGATGTAGGTGTGGAGGATATCGAAAGGCTAGCTATACCGAAAGCTGCGTTTAAAGATATCGTGCTTATGATGGATTACGGTAAGAGTTTGCCGCAACACACGAGAGATGAATTTAGGAAATTAGAAGAAAATTACTAAGAAGGCTGTTGTGATTTATAGAGAGAGTTAATTATAAATATAGCAGATTATTAAAGTGAAGTGGCTACTATTATCTAAGGTTGAACTTGAATAATAGTAGCTTCTTTATATTGTTGTGATTTAGAAGATGAGGAGTGCGCATGTATTTAATAGAGCCGATAAGAAATGGACAATATATTTATGATGGAGCGGTAGCTTTAGCGATACAAGTACATGTATTGAATAAATTGAATTTAGATGAAGATATAATATTTCCATACTGTTGCAAACCGAAGGTGCAGATAGGTCTTTTTCAAAATGCCGAAAAAGAGATTAACCACCAGTATATGAAAGCTCATGGAATCACCCTTGTTAGACGTGATACAGGTGGAGAAACAGTATTTTTAGATGAGGGTGCTGTGAATATCTGCCTTATTATGAGTGGTGATAGTAATGTTTATGGTAATTTCAAAAAGTTCTATGAACCCGCGGTAAATATCCTACATGATTTAGGTGTGAGTGAGGTTGAACAAACAGGGAGAAATGATCTTGTTGTTGATGGGAAGAAGGTTAGTGGAGCTGCGATGACTCTTGTTAATGGTAAAATTTACGGGGGATATACGCTACTTCTAGATGTTAATTATGATGCGATGGTTAATGTACTAACACCTAATCGTAAAAATTGAATCAAAAAGGAATTGGATTCAGTACAAGTAGAGTTACAGGTCTTAGAGAGTATTTAGATGAGGAATATAGAGATTTATCTGTAGTAGATTTCAAAGACTTATACCTATGTCGTCTTTTTGGTTGTGAAAGACTCGAAGACATAAAACGTTATGAACTTACAGAAGAAGATTGGCGAGAAATTGATGAGTTACTCAAGAAATATCAAAATTGGGATTGGAATTACGGAAAATCACCAAAATATAATTATAATAGAGATGCTCGTCTTGAATTGGGACTGTTGAATTTAATCTAGAAGTGAAGCGGACGAATCACAAAAGCTAAGATTTATGGAGACTTTTTCGGAAAAGGTAATGTCGGTGATATCGAGGAAAAACTAGTCGATGGAGTAGGGTGAAAGAAGAAGACTGCACAGAAGTATTAGGAAGTATAGACTTAGTACATTATTTCGGAAAAGTAGAAGCGCAAGAATTGGTAGATTTGATACTTAGTTAAGGTAGTAGCTAATTAAAAAGTGAAAGTGAATATAATAGACTAGGGTAAACCTTGACATTAGAAGAATTGCCGTGTTAAAAACGTAAATAAGTGAATTGGACGAGTATATCAATCATATAGATACGATGAAAAGCAACTGAAGGGTAATTTCAGTTGCTTTTATATATGTATTAACTTACTTTTTTAGTAGGATAATCAATGTTCATACGTAAAGTGAACTATGTACGTCGTTTTTAAATAAGAAGAGAACTCCTATAAGAAAGTTTCGAACTCCTGTTCTGTTATATTTAATTTTTGAGCACCTATCTCTTTCGAGATAAGTCCTTCTTTCACTAAGTTTACTATTGCTGATATTTTTCCTTGTTCAATGCCTTGTTCAATACCTTGTTCAATGCCTTGAGCAATTCCTTGAGCAAGACCTTTTGCTTGTGCTTCCTCTTGAGCATAAATCAAAGAAGCCCAGTAGTGATCTTGTTGTCTTGTTACTTCATCATACATAAGTTTTTCCTCCTTACTCCAGTTTCTAAGATTTAATCAAATTATCTGCTTGGATAAGTATATCATCAGGTTCATTTGTATACTGTTTATTCCCGAAAAATTCCAACCATCTAATTTTCTTATAATCATTATTCAAGTTTTCTTTGTATTTTTAGTTCTAAGAATACTATTTTTAATAATGGCATTTCTTTAATATCATTATTCTACATACATTTTTAATTCAGTATTTCTAGTCTCCTCTTTGATTAAAAAGTACTTATAGCTTCTTCATTATCAAAATAATTTTTCATCGACAATAGCTGCCACATAAAACCGGTGGTAGTTTCTTATAAATAGCTAATTTTTCTTTTTTCTTTTTGTTTTAATTCTCAAGATTGTCATTAACCTGTTTGCATAAATAAGCCCAAACACGATTGATAAAGAATACCTGTTTAGCTAGTTGAACTCGATGATTACCTGTGCATGATTATCTAGTTCAACAAGAATATCAACAGCTATGTTGAAATCAGAGTCTACATTACTATTTGCGGCGAAGATTTGATTCCTTCAATAAGTTTCTGCACTTTTCGCTGGTAAATCAAAAATGTCTTTTACAAACTGTAACGCTACTTCTTCATTACGAAATACCTTCTTAACAACTAAAATCATAAATAGGTTTTATATTTTTATGTCGTTCTTCCATTTTTATACGCCTCTTGCTGCTGTTACTAAAGCATATCATACTTCATATCGTTAATGCGAATGTTAAAGGAGGGATGTGAATTATGTTGTTAGTTGATTTTTACTAGAGTTAAATTAGTTTTTAGTTCTAACTGAAAATTAAAAATCAATTTCTGTAGAATTAAAATTTTTGTTGACTTTTTATTTATGTTGTATAATTTTCACTCAGTAAAAATCAGTGTTAAATTAGAACATTGATACTCAAGAAAACTTATAAAAAAGAAAGAAAAGAGGTTGTAAAATGAAAAAATTAGCAAAAGCTTTATGGATTGAAAACGAAGGAGTTTACATTGTTGGACCAACAGCAGAATTACAAGATGACGTTGGTACTGTAGGATTCGTAGAATTTTCAAAAATGAAAAATTAGCAAAAAGATGATGTTATCTTACGTTTAGAAGCATCAAAAACTGTATTAGACGTTAACGCACCATTAGCTGGTGATGTAGTAGAATACAACAAAAAGCTGAAGAAGAGCCAACTGTATTAAACTCAGCTGATCCAAAAGAATCTTGGTTTGTTAAATTAACAAACGTTGATGAAGCTGAATTTAACAAATTACCAGACTACAAATAATAACGTTCGTTATTTAATAGGTTCGGTGTATAAGAAATTTCTTATATGCCGAATGTTTAAAAATTTTTAATAAGGGCAAAGTTTAGTCAGAAAATAAACATATTTAATATTGAAATAAAATTCAAAAGAAGATAGCTAAATTCTTAGTCGATGCTTGAAAAATAAGCTAAATATAGTAATATAGAGTGGTATGTAATAACTTTCTAGCCGTTTTTTGGTGAGGGAAATTACTATTATGGAAAATATTTATATAAAGAAAGAGAGATTAAAAGACTATGGGTCGTAAATGGAATAATATTAAAGAAAAAAAAGCGGCAAAAGACGCTAACACTAGTAAAATTTATGCTAAATTTGGACGTGAAATCTACCAAGCAGCGAAAACTGGAGAACCAGATCCAGAAAGTAACAGAAATCTAAAAGTAGTTTTAGAAAGAGCGAAAACTTACCGTGTTCCTAAAAATATTATTGACCGTGCTATTGAAAAAGCAAAAGGTGGAAGTGAAGAGAACTACGATGAATTACGCTATGAAGGTTTCGGTGTAAGTGGAACAATGGTTATCATAGATACTCTTACAAACAACGTTAACCGTACAGCTGCTGAAGTACGTACAGCATTAGGTAAAAACGGAGGTAACTTAGGTGTTACTGGTTCTGTTAACTACATGTTCGACAACACTGCAGTAATCGGTGTTGAAGGTAAAAGTGCTGATGAATTATTAGAAATCCTTATGGAAGCTGATATCGATGCTCGTGATATTATCGAAGAAGATGAATTAACACTAGTATACGGTGAACCAGAAAACTTCCACGAAATCCAAGAAGCGCTAAAAGCTGCTGGAATCGAAGAGTTTGAAGTTGCTGAGATTTCAATGATTCCTCAAAATGAAGTAACATTAAGCGAAGAAGACAAAGCTAAATTCGAAAGAATGTTAGAAATGCTTGATGACTGTGAAGATGTTCAACAAGTATACCACAACGTTGACTTAGAAGCCTAGGTGACTTATGGTAAAAAAGATTAAAAAAAATAGCTCATATAGCTATAATGACAGAAATATAAAGCCGACATTAAGTGATATTTCAGGACCAATGGAAGAGCTATTGTTAGATGTGAACGGAGAAACAGCATCAATCGTTAAACGTTTCTTTTTGCTTATCTAATCGACTTAGCGATTTATCTACCGATAGCTTTTGTATTCCAATATACAACTGCGAATTTACGAGCTCAAGGTGGAGCGGAAAATGAAAGAAATGCACTGTATATGACGATTTCTATAGTTATTTTTGCAGTTCTTTTATATGGATACCTACCATAAATGGCAAGGTCAAACAATCGGGAAGAAACTTTTAAATTAAGATTAGTTCCAACTGACAATAAGAAAATTGAATTTTCTAGATATTTAATTAGAGAATTCTTAATTAAAGTTACAGTAGGTTGGGCTGCGGTACCAGTTTCGGCGCTATTCTGGCTGTATGAAACATATATACTTAAACGTAAAGATTCGATAATGCTATATGATAGACTATTGAATACGAGAGTTGTAGCAGCTACAGAACAACCAAAAGTAGAAAAACAAAAAGAAGATAAAGAAGAATGAAAAAACTAGCTGATTTAGGGTCGCCTTTAAACCTAAAAACAGCTAGTTTTTGTGCTTTATGTTAGAATTAACGTTCGTTTTTAATGTTTTTATGTTTTCAGTTTTATATTTTTCAAAAAAGTGTTAAAATATAAATGTTAAATTTATTTATTTAGAGTGAGAAAAATGTTAAAAATAGATAGACATAGCTATATTTTTAGACGAGTTAAAAACAAAGCATTTTAGTACGTGTGAGCAAACTAGCCCATGATATGAAGGTAACAGAGATGACTATACGTCGCGACCTACAAGAGTTAGAAGACTATAGTCACCTTACTAGAATACATGGTGGTGCAAAAGTTAAAACCGAAAAATTTTTATCAGGAAGATAATTACAATAAGAAGATTTCGTAAATGTTGAAGAGAAGAAGCAAATTGCGAGAAAAGTAGCGGATCTTATAAAAAGATAATGAAACTATTTTTATCGGGCCTGGAAGTACTATAGTTATCTATCAGAATTTTTACAAGATAAGAATATTAATATTGTAACAAATTCATTGACGGTTTTTGAACAGTTTAAAGACAATCCTTCTTGTGATCTTATTTTTATTGGAGGAAGATATCGTCAAAAACCAAAGGATTTATAGGGTATTTCACACAAGATGCACTTAGTAAAATAAGTGTTAATAAGGGCATTTGTGGGAGTAAATGGTATAGATTTAGAGAAAGTTACTATCTCTGATGAAGAAGAAGGGCGTTGTAACGAGACGATTCTAATAATGCGACTGAACGTTATGTTCTAGCAGATCATAGTAAGTTTTTTCAACTCATGCGTTTTATACATTTTTTTCCAACTAAAAGATCTAACGGCAATCATCAGTGATGATGTTCTTGATGAAAAATATTAAGGATCAATATAGAAAAAGAAGTAGAAATAATATAAAAACTTAGTTCAGGGCTTGAAAAATAGTCCTGGATTTTTAGTTAGAGAATATAAGGTTTACGTAATCTAAAATTATAATAAGAAACGCGTAAAATATTAGAAAAAACCTAGATTTAGAAATTTCTAAATCTAGGTTTTTGTTGATTAAATTAATCTTTGAAAAGTTTTCCAGCAAATCCGTCAGAATTTTTAAGTAACGCTTTGTAGACTTTTTCTTTAAGTTTAACAGTATTCTCGAATTTATCACCTTTTAAGGTCTTTTTCAACAGCTTCGTTGAATAATTCTTGAAGTCCAGCATAGTTAGAAATTTTTCACCATCGATTTCGATTTCCACGAAACCTTTATCCCTTTAGCTTTAACTTCTTTAAACCATTCTTTCTTCCAAGCTTCAAGTGAATCGAATCTACCTTTAGAGACTTTCTTAATGATAAAGTCGTCACCAAGACCAGCATTTCCAGCTGCTTTAGATTCTTGTTTATACTTATTAGAAGCATATCCAACAAATCCATCTAGATAACCGAAGTAACCCCACATACGGAAAGTATTGTGTTTAAATGAGATTGAACCGACAGCGCTCTTACTTGTATTACCACCGTAAATACCTGTCATCATGTTAACAACCGTATAAGCTGTATCAAACCCTTCAGCACGATAATGATTATTTCCAGGTAAACCATGTTTAGTTGCAAAGTTTCCATCTACAAGATCATCAATACTTGTTAACCTGCGACCTTTCTCATCGTCATTAAGATCACGTACTAAATCCCATTGATGCGGCTCACCTACAAGTCCGTTACGGTCAGCTTTCACGCGCCATTTCTTATCGATACGTTTAAACCATTTATCATTACTTCCTTTATTCTTAGCAATAACAGCGTCAGCTTCTAGATGATCAAGCATCATTAAAGCTTCGTTATAGTTCTTCATGTAGTGATCGATTTTCTCACGACTATCTAATTTATTAGGATTATAGTTATACCATTGTTTTCCATCATTTTCACGTTCATACGCCATGTTGAGACCTAATGCACCGTATTCACCGTTTGGATTTGATAATGATGGTGATTGTAACATACCTTGAGCGAATGCTTCTACGTCAGTTCCTTCACGATGACGCCATCCACCTAAGTACGCCATACGGTCGTTAATATGTGTAGTCTCATGAGTAAACGCAGATGTACCAAAATCACTAATCATACTAGAAATGATGTAATATACAGCTTCTGAATTTTGTGGATTTTCAAAAATATAAGCATAAGCACCCATACCGTTATATCCGTGCCATTTACCTGTTGGACCATAGAACTCACGAACTGGAGCATAGTCTCCATTCTTATTGTGACCCATTCTATCAGCCCATCCATGTCCTGGAACTTCTTGGTTATCCCAAATTGCTGAAGGTACCATATTCTCAGATTTAAGTAATCTATCACGTACGTTATCAGCCGCTAAACGAGACCAGAAATCTAAGTAGTTGATTTGCTCTTGTGCACGTAAATCGATTTGTTTTTTGAATTCTTCACGCTGCGCTTCTGTATTCATACCATACTTCTCAAACGCACTAAACGCTAATGTGTTATATGTTGAAATTAAGAACATATGAGCATTCTTCGTAGTAAGAAGTGGTAAAATATATTTACTATGCTCACCATTATTAATGTTTTCGTATAAACGATATTTCTTATTCGCAAATAATGGGTTAGAAGATTGTTTTTCAACTACATAGTTAGTGTGAGATACCGCCTTTTTATACCAAGTGTTAATATCAGTTTCGTTTGTAAATAGACGCATATTATAGTTTAGTAACGCGTTTAATTCACCGATACCGATAGTTCCACCAATAGTTTCACGATACGCTTCTAAAGTTCTGTTACCTTTTAATATTATGTTCTTTTGACCCAACTTTAATTAAGAAGTCTCAATACATTAACATTCTTACCATAAAAGTCAGGTTTGAACATCATAATATCCTTCATAGACTTTTCATCATATTTGAATCCATAGTAGCGATTTAGATATAAGCCCCAGCATAATCTTGGCTTTATTATCTTCTACTTTTTTAAGAAGAGCTTTCATAGCCGCATTGTCTTTATTTAACTGATGATCTTCATTTTCACAAGTGCTTTAACAAGTTTATCAATATTTTCTCTAACTTCTTTAAAGCTTTCTTCAAGGAATAGATTCTTAATATAATTATTCTTATGACCTTCGCTATTTTCTTCAGGTTTATTACGTCTATCCATAAGATCTCTTACTTCAGGAGAAATTAGATCAAAAGATGTCAATTTAGCTTTAATGTCGCTAATTAACTGTGTTCTGTCTTTATCAACCATATTCGAGTATAAACAATATCACCTAATCCAGAAATACTATATTCACGAACTTGCGCTACTTTTAGAATCCTTAGATGTAACACCCATCTCTTCTTTTGTACCGTCAGCGTAGTGAACCATAATCTTATCAATATTAGATAAGTCAGCAACAAATGCACCATCTTTCATACCTGTAACAGATAATACTTTTTAGTTAATAGGTTTGATCCGGCAGGAATCTTATTACCTTGGTTAACAATCCACCTTTATTGTAGAATGGTTGAAGTTTTTCAATATTACGATACGCAAGTTCACGCTCTTTATTGTAATCTTCTGTATCTTTATAAGTATCAGCTTTTGAGCGAGTATTGTTTAATTTATCTACTAATAATGACGGCGCTTCAAAATCTTTAGAAGTAATATCAAAAACTTTCTAATCGTTTATCAGCATCCTCTTTAGAAATTTCTTTTAAGCTTATCAGCATTTTTTTCTTGTCACATTACCAGTCGCTTCACCCGCAACGCTGACAACTCTATTTAGATAAGGATAACCAAAGTCATCATCACCAATATCACCTGAACCATAAAGTTTTTCAGCATTAGTTACTTTTACATAACTAACTACATCTTCTAAATATCCATATGGCCAGTTTTTAGTAATAACCCCACCTGTTTCGACGTTATTTTTTAAGTTAATTGAACCTTTTGCTACAGCTTTTTTAATATGTCCATTAGCTCTAACATCCATTGGATCCATACCTCTATCTAATGTTGAAACTAAAGCTGAACCACGAGCTTTTTCACCTGTAATCTCTACATCTGTATACACACGTTCAATGTTTGCTTTTCTTTGATTGTTAACTAACCCAGAAATGCTCCAACCTTTTTTACCTTCTGTGTGAAGTTTTCCGATAACAGAAACATTCTTCATTTTACTACCATTATTTAAATTGTTAACAACCCCAGCTACATCATTACCACCAATAATACTACCAGTAATCTTAACATTTTCAATTGTTGTATTTGTTGCATCTTTTGCAAGTGTCGCTATTTGATCTGCTCCGGGTTTATTTATATTCACGTTAGAGAAAATCAAATCTTTTATTGTAGAGTTTTCAATAACATCGAATAAAGGATTACTTAAATTATGTATAGCAAACCTATTTCCATCAGTACTAGTTAATGTACCTTTTGAATTTTTTAGTGATATAAGATTTTCCGTTTGGTTTAATGTTAGTAGCATTTAAACTTTGTCCAATTTTTATATTCACCCTCCGGATTATTTTTGAATAGCCTCAACCAATTCAGCAAAAATCATAGTAAACATTACCAACTTTTTGTTTTGCTTTTAGCTATATAATGAACATATTCATTAGCTAATTTAGAAGCATCTGCATGTTGAACTAAATCAGGAGCTGTTGCAGTAACTTTATAGAAAGTCTCCCTGTCTTTGACAACTTCCTCTATTTTATCAACAGAAAGTTTTGTCACTTTGTTATCATGAGTTGTAACTTTTAAATATAACGGAGTTATATTCGTAGGAACAGCATTAAGTAAGCTGTTGTCAGCTTTCATTACCATTCTCATCAACGCTTATTAAGTTTGTTTCTTTGATGTTTTTTTAATTTCAACTTTTTAAGATCTAATTGAATTGGTTGATCTTCTAAAGTTTCAGTTTCTTCACCATTACCTCTATCGTAAACCATAGTAGTAGATAGAGTATACTCTTGGAAGTATTTTAGATTATCTAATAAAGCATTTAGATTATCTTCTGTTAGATTTACAGTCTTAACAACTTCTCCATCTTTTTTCAGAGTAGCTGTGATTGATTTAATTTTTGTCTTAGTTGGATTTTCTAGAGAATACTTAGCGACTACTTCTTTTATCTAATACTTCTTGTCAGTATCAACGAATTTTAGTATCGGTTTTTCGGTTAATGGAACTAAGTTTTTGATAGCTTCTTCTAATTTTTCAGTAGCTGCATTCACTTTGCTTTGAGTAGTAGCTTCAGCTTTGTTTACATCGTTTGCTGCTGTAAGGGCTTCTTCTAAAGCTTTCCATGTTTGAGTAGTGTATTCTTCTTTTCGTTTGCTGTTAGCTGTGTTAATAGCGTTTTGTAATGCAGTTTTATCTACAGCAAGAGCTTTAATAGCGTCTTGAAGCGGGCTTTAGTAGCCGCATCTATTTCACTTTGTTTAGGAAGTGGAGTAGTTTGGTTGTTGATTTCTTTAGCTTTGATTTCAGCTTGTTTAAAATCATTCCATGTTTTAGGGCTATAGTCAGCTTCTTGTTTAGTTTCTGCAGTTTTTAATTGTTCTTGTAATTTTGTTTTATCAACATTAAGAGCGTCGATAGCGGCTTTAAGTTTTTTAGCAGCTTCATCGATTTGGGCTTGAGTAGCAGTAGCATTATCTTCTACCTCTTGAGCAGCTTTTCTCGCTTCTTCTAATGCAGACCAAGTCGCAGGACTGTAATCAGTTGCAGTCTTAGACTTAGCATCAGCAAGTTGTTTTTCAAGTTCAGTCTTATCTGTATTTAATCCAGCAATAGCGGCTTTAAGCTTCTCGTTAATATGATCCACTTCGCTTTGTTTTGCTGCTGGGTTATTTGTAACTTTTTCAGCTTCAGCTAATACAGATTGAAGGTTTGCCCAAGATGCATCACTGTAGTGTTCTTTAGTTTTTGATTTCGCATCTGCGATAGTTTTGTTTAAGTCTGTTTTATCAACACTTAGTGCATCGATAGCAGCTTTAAGTTTAGCAGTCTCGCTATCTACTTCAGGTTGTTTTACAGAATCTGAAGCGTAGACGTTTTGTGCAGCTGCTAAAATTGGTTTAAGAGCTTCGTAGCTTGCAGCTGAGTAATCAGCAGGAATAAGTGCAAGAGCTCTATCGATTTGAGCTTTTAGTGCTGTTTTATCAACTTTTTCCTCAGGTTTTGGAGTTTCAGGTTGAGTCGGTTTAGGCTCTTCTGGTTTAACAGGTTGAGGAGTTGGAGTAGCCTCTTCCTTAGTTCCCACATTAATAACCTTGTTTACAGGTTGTTTTGTGATTGTGTTTCCTAGTACTTTGCTAGTTTGTTTACCATCAACAGTAGTTACTTCAGTTAAAGTAGATACGTTCCCCTGTTAATCCCTTCTTGAACAACTTTAGTTTGTCCTTTAGGGTAAAGAAGCATCAGGTTGCTCAATAGTTTGGAAAGGAACTACTTCTGTAGAAGTTACAACTTCAGGTTTTACTACAGATGGAACTTTTTCACCTTCAGTTGGAGTTACTTGAGCTGTTGGAGTAACAGGTGTAGGTAAAACTTCTTCTTTAGTACCAACGGCAACTACTCTATTAACAGGTTGTTTTAGTAATTGAAGTTTTAATAACTTTACTAGTAGATTGTCCATCAACAGTAGTTACTTCACTAAATACTATTTGTTCACCATTAACCCCTTCTTGAACAACTTTAGTTTGCCCTTTAGGTAAAGAAGCATCAGTTTGTTCTATAGTTTTGAAAGGAACAGCTTCAGTAGTAGACTTTAGTTCAGGTTTGTTTTCTACTCAATGTTTTAGGTGCTACTTCAGGTGTAGTTTTGTATTCAACTTAGGTGTCGGAGTTGGTTGAGGTTGTGTCGGCTCAACTATTGGTTGTGTTGGTTTTTGGAAGAACTTTTTGTTCTTCTTGAGGTAATACACCTAAATCGCTAAGTGTGAAATATCCAACATAACGATATCCATCGATGTCGATTACACCATTCGCAAGTTCACTAGAATTAGCAACTGTTGTTTGTGTGTTGTAGCGTACTAACTCTTTGTTTTCGAAAGCGAATGATTGATAAGGCATAACCATGCTTTGTCCCATAGCTCTGATTAACACAACGCTAAGAACTTTGTTTCTGTGTTTTTCGACATTAAAAGAACTACATACCGCAGTCCCAATTCCAAGTCCAGCTACAGGTAGTGAACTTTGCCCAGTATTTGGTAATGATTTAATTTCTGAAGAAGGTTTAGCTTCTTTTTATAAACCATATAGTATGTTTCTGTTGTTTTTACATTTTTCAGGTATACTTCTTTTGATTAAGCTTTTTCTGCTTCAGTCAATTCATTTTTCAGCTAAGTCAGTATACTTAACGCTTGAGTTGTTTTTCGTTGGCAAGCGCCTCACTTGGTGCATGACTTCAAAAATAAAGCCCCTGATAACAACCGGTGCTGCACCAAGAGATAATTTTCTAATTGAAAAACTTTAAAAATTTTATTATTATTTTCATTTTTCAATCGCATCAATTTTCTCCTATACATTTTGTTGCCCTTTAATTCTACCAAAAAGGTAGTTTATTGCAATCAATCTAACTTACATAAAGTAGAAAAATATTCAATATATATTTGTGAATATTTAGAATAATAAATATTGTTGTTTTATCTAAAATATCAATCTATAGATTAAAAACTGTAAATATGTTAAGAAGGAAGATATATAAATGATAAAATTTATAAAAATTAATCTTTTAAAAAAGAATGCGGAATTTTTATTGTAGTGAAAAATGGTTAGAAATACATGAGGATAATTAGCTATAATATCTTGAGAAATCGTTAGTATTCTGAAAATTGCACTTTAATTAGTTACCTCATTATCCAAATAGTTGCGACACCAAAGGTTTTATGGTATAATGTATAAATTAAATTGTATTATTACAGTTAAGGAGATTGAAGTTGAAAATAAAATATTAGAACAAAAAATTATGAAAGGAAGATTTTTTATGAGCGAAGAAGCAACAAAAAAACATAAAAAGAATGTAGTTGTTAAAAAGGCTGTAAGTTTAGAGACATTCGTCTTTTTAGCGATATTTTTCTCAATATTTGGACTTATGGCGAGAAAAATGGGAACACCGCTTATGTTTAAAACAATGATGGCAACAGCTCATGATTTATTACTGAATACAGTATTTTTCATTATGGCGATGGCTGTTATTGCCGGAGCAATGAGTGCTCTGTTATCAGAGTTTGGGGCAATAGCGTTAATTAATAAAATATTTGCACCGCTTATGAAACCTCTTTGGGGAATGCCTGGGGCCAGTGTAACTGGAGCAGTAGCGACATACTTATCAGATAACCCAGCGATTATTCCATTCTCGAAAGATAAACGTTTTATAGCTTTCTTCAAAAAATACCAAGTTCCAGCGTTATGTAACTTAGGGACAGCATTCGGTATGGGACTTATCGTAACGATGTTTATGATGGGACAAGGAGCTGGTTTTGTGAAAGCGGCGATTATTGGGAATGTCGGAGCGATTATAGGAAGTATAATAAGTGTACGTCTAATGTTAAGACAAACTAAGAAATTCTACGGAGATGAAGCTGAAGATCCAGTTGTAGATGCTGAAGTTGAAGGTCAATCATTAGATAAAGTTAGAATCGTGCGTGATGGGAATCTATTCCAACGTACTCTTGATACTATCTTAGAAGGTGGTAAAGTAGGGGTAGAAATGGGTATGGCTATTATACCAGGAGTGCTTATTGTTTGTACTTTTGTAATGATGTTAACATTTAAAATGCCTGCTGGAGGATATACTGGAGCTGCTTATGAAGGTGTAGGATTCCTACCTTGGTTAGGTGAAAAATTAAAATTTATTCTTGAACCATTATTTGGATTCCATTCTGCAGAAGCAATTGCCTCCCAATCACAGCGTTAGGAGCTGTAGGAGGAGCGATTTCTTTAGTGCCAGAATTTTTAAGAAGCGGTCTTATTGGACCTAATGATATCGCAGTATTTACGGCGATGGGAATGTGCTGGAGTGGATACTTAAGTACACACATCGGTATGATGGATGCACTTGGAGTTAGAAAATTATCTTCAAAAGCCATTCTTTCTCACACAATAGGTGGTATAGTCGCGGGTATTGTAGCCCACTACTTGTTTGTACTATTAGGATAATAGAATTATAAAAAGACGTTGCTTTAAAAAGTTACGTCTTTTGAATTTATAAGGAAAAAGAAGATGTTTGTTTATGTACTGTAATTTAATATTGTTAAATTTTGATTTTTCATTTTTTTATAATAAAAAATGGAACAAAATGTTCTGTTTTTCTTTTAAAAAAATTGATTTTTCCAAAAATATTATAATTAGTTTGAAATATAAAAAAGTAGGTATCATTATTCAAAGAGGAATATAATTATGCTAAATGTAAAGATAAGAGAAATTAAAGTTGTAAATTTCAAAAATACTAAATACGGGGAGTTACAATTTCCAAAAGTTTCGAATCCTGATAGCAAAGACGTTTTTAGGTGTATATGGTCAAAAATGGTTCAGGCAAGACTGCTATTATTGACGCTGTAGAGCTTGTGCAAAAAGCTAATGATAGGAGAATCGTTATTGGAGGATGCAGAACACTATATAATGGTTAATCAAAATCATATGCAAGTAGCAGTTTCTTTTTGATATGAGTTATGGGATGGTTGAGTATATTATTAACTATGAATTAACTATAAAAAGAGGGGGGATGAGTGTGTAATAGACTCAGAAGAAATTTTCATATAAGAAAAACTGAGGATGAAATTAGTAGAAAGAAAATTTTATTTAAATATGCTAATTCTAAGAAAAACCCTTTAACCCCTAAAATTAAGGTAGGTAAATTATCTAAATACTCGTTTAATGATGTTAGTAATAAGGTAAATATAATGCTCATTAATGAATTAATCAGAAAAAGAAAGAAAAATCTTATTTGTTTAATTCAATGTTTATGGGGATATTGAATGAGTATAAGAAAAGAATTGAAGATGAATATTGTATTTTAAAGGGATTAAATGAATATGCTAATATAAATTTATTCATTATTTCTTCGAAAAAAATAGTGGAGCAATAGAATTAAAAATTCTTTATTCCGGTTAATTTTTAAAAATTAAAAGAAAATAATCATGTTTCTAAAGGGGAAATAGCATTATTATTAGGAAAACCTACATTTATAAAATGATAGGAAACTTGAAATAGTCCAAAAAAATAATAGGACATATGAATATTGTAATGGAAAAATAATTCCAGGAATGAAGGTAGAAATCTTAAATTTAGGAAAGAAGTTGTTGATGTAAAAAAGATAGTGGAGAAGAATTAATTCTAAATAAAAATAGAATTGTTTTCTAACAGAGATGGAATTAAAATACCTTTTGAAATTTGAATCGCATGGTATTTTTAAAAATACTATCAATTATAAATGTTTTGATTAATGTATACAATGAGGAGGATATGACTTTATTTATTGATGAATTAGATGCTGGGATTTTTGAATATTTACTAGGAGAGTTACTAGAGGTTTTCTATGAGGGCTAAAGGTCAATTGTTATTTACTTCACATAATTTGAGAATTTTAGAAACTATACCAAAAAGTAACTTGATATTCTCAACAACAAATCCTGCAAATCGCTATATAAAATTAACAAGTATAAAAAGTAATAATAACTTGAGAGATTTATATATACGTACTATTATGTTTAGCGGACAAAAAGAGGAGTTATATCAAGAAACAGATAAAATAGAAATTAGTAAGGCTTTTGGAAAAATAGGAAGGTGTTATCTAATGGGTAAAATGAAGAAGGTTGTTTTTATTTGTAGTAGAAGGACCTACAGATGAAATAGCATTACAACCAATTTTGAAAAAGTTATTGCAAAAATGACAAAGTTAAGTTTGATGTTTTTACATGGAGATATAACGTCGGATATTAACTGTAATACGAAAAAATATAAAAGGAATAATAGGAAAAGAGATTAATGAATACTTAGCTGTTTCTAAATTAATGAAAGAAGATATAAAGGAAATAGTTCATTTGATAGATACAGATGGTTCTTTTGTAACAGCTGATGCTATTGAAGAAAAAGAACAAGGAGAGATAGAATATACTGAGGAGAAGATAATAGTAAAAATAAAGTCTTCATAGAGCAGAGAAATCAAAGGAAAACTGAAGTAGTGAAACTACTATTTTCAACTAAAAATATTAGATAATATTCCATATAAATTTACTATTTTTCTAGAAATAGAGAGCATGTTTTTAATAATATAACTGAAAATTTATCTAGTGATGAAAAATGGGATTTAGCGGTAGAGTTCTCAGATAAATATGAAAATGATATTGAAGGTTTTTGTGAACTTATGTAACTCAGCATTTGCAAAGGGAATAAATATAAAGAATCATGGGAATTTATTTTAGAAGGCACAAATTCACTAAAGAGATATTGTAATTTTTCATATTTTTAAAAGATTTAGATTTTTGTGAGTAGTAAGTTATTAAATATTGAGAATAATTTATAAATCAAATCAGTTTATGCTAAGTCGATGTATATTAGTATTGTAACTTTTTAAAAATAATAGTTATGTTTTAAATTGTAGGAAGGATTAGTTTTTATGATTGTATAATTAGATTTTTTTAACAAATATTATAAAAAGGGGAAAATCTTTTATGGAAAGATTTAAGAGTGTTAATTTTTATTATACCTTAGGTGTAATGTTGGTTATTTCGTTAGCTGCGAAATATCTTGCGCAAGTACCGGCGTTAAAACTTTTTGGGCACTTGGTAATTGCGCTTGTTATCGGTATGGCGTTACAAACGTCGAAAGGATTGAAAGAACAGGTTAAGGCGGATATTCCGTTTATAAGCAATAAGTTCTTGCGCCTTGGGATAATTTTATTAGGATTTAAGCTAGCGTTGGATAGACTTTTAGCTGAAGGAAAGAAAACATTAGTCGTTGCCTTCTTTATTGTACTATTTATGATTACTTTAACTTACTTTATGTGTCGTGCGTTTAAAGTTGATCATGAACTTGCCTTGCTTTCTTCATGTGGTTGTGGCATCTGTGGTGCTGCAGCAGTTATGGGGGTAAGTGGTCAACTACGTGCGAAAACTGATAACAGTGTCCTTGCTGTTGCCGTAGTAGCGATACTTGGAACAGTGTTTACCTTGATAGAAGTAACCTTGCAACCTTATTTAGGTCTTGATGCGTACAACTACGGAGTATTTACTGGAGGAAGTCTTCATGAAATAGCTCACGCAGTTGCGGCTGGGGGTGCAGGAGGTCAAGTAGCTCTTGATGCTGCGATTCTTACTAAGTTGTCACGTGTTCTTATGCTTATCGTTGTGGCAGGTGTGCTGATTGTAGTTAATAAAAAAACTCAAGACGAAACAAAAGGTAAAGTTCCGATGCCGTACTTTATTCTAGGGTTTATCTTTATGAGTATTTTAGGAAGTTATGTCACTTTCTTAAAACCATTAGCTCCTTTCTTCGTTGATGCAGCGTATATCTTCTTAGGTATGGCAATGGCAGCTCTTGGTATGAGTGTTAACTTTAAAGTAATCAAAGAACGTGGTGTGCGAGTATTCACAGCGTGCTTCTTATCATCAGTAATTTTGATGATAGTTTGCTACGTAGTTGCTAGATTTATTTTCTAATATGGTGACTAAGTGTGCTTCTTAGGAAGTATAGCAGGGACGTAATAAAAAATTGATAGAGGAGAATAGTTATGACAATTACTAACCTTTTAGGGATAAAGTATCCAATTTTTCAAGGAGCGATGGCACAAATAGCGAGACATGAACTTGTTTCGGCGGTATCTAATGCAGGAGCGTTAGGAATACTAGCTTCAGGAGGAGTAAGTCCCGAAGAACTACGTAAAGAGATTCAACAGTGTAAAGAACTTACCGATAAGCCTTTTGCGGTTAATCTAATGTTGATGATGTCTAATATTGATGAAATAATAGATGTTGTTATTGAAGAAGGCGTAAAAATCGTCACAACAGGGGCGGGAACACCTAGAAAATTCATGCCACGCTTAAAAGAAGCGGGGATAAAAGTTATTCCAGTTATTCCTTCTGTGAAAGCTGCGGTGAAAATGGAAGAGTTAGGCTGTGATGCTGTTGTTGTCGAAGGTATGGAAGCTGGAGGACACGTTGGAACTAGTACGACTATGGCGCTATTACCTCAGGTAACAAGTGCGGTGAATATTCCTGTAGTTGCGGCTGGTGGTATAGCCAATGGACGTGGAATGGCTGCAGCATACTGCTTAGGAGCGAGTGGAGTTCAGATGGGAACTGTATTCTTAGCTTCAGAAGAATGTCCGGTGACAGATGCATATAAAAATATGATCTTAGAAGCTGTCGATACATCTACTACCCTAACTGGAGAAAAATTCGGAGCGCCTGTGCGTGGTATTAAAAATGAACTTACAAAAAAATATCATGAACTAGAAGAACGATCTTCAACTCTTATGGAATTAGAAGAGTTAACGCTTGGATCATTAAGACGTGCTGTTTATGATGGAGATGTAGAAAACGGATCTGTCATGGCAGGTCAAATAGCGGGATTAGTTACTGAAATTCGCCCTGTTAAGAACATAATAGAAGATGTTATAAAAGAAGCACGAGAAGTGTTGAAACGAACAGAAATATAGAATATAGCGGAAACCCTAGGTATTGAAAAAAAGTACCTAGGGTTTACTTTTTGAAGAAGTGATTTGTTCGATTGAAAGTATAATGTGGAATTAACCTTTATTTGAATTTCTAAAGGTTGTAAAAATTACAGAGAATAGCCAGATTTCAATTGACTATAGTTACTCTTTTATTATATTATAGTTATATAATTTATCTTTATTACAATAGGAGGGTTTTATGATAGACCAAAGACGTAAACATGTTACTTATGGTTCTTCTTTTAAAGACTTCTTTAAAGGGTTCGTGGACTTCACAGGTTATACATCTGTATCTGGACACTGGTTTCCTGTAGGGAGTATATTAGGGGACTTATCTTACTAACAGTTATAGTATTCCAAGGTATGTTTTCTTCGATTACTAGTATTGGTAGAAAAATCAGCCGCAGCTCAGATTACCTATTAAGTGGAGGAGCGTTAAGTGATGGAGTATCTACTCTTCAAACAGGATTAGCATTCGGAATATTTATTATTATAGCTGGACTTATTTTTAATTTTTACCTCTAACTGCAAGTTTTATGAGAAGACTACGTGATGTAGGTTTTGCAACATGGGGAATTGTTATTTTAACAGCTTTTATATTACATTTTTGAGTTATTTCTCAGTGTATTTATTAACTCCGGTTTATACTATTGTATTCTTCTTTGTGTTAATGTCACTACCATCAAACGCGGCAGAAAACTAACTCAAACAGTGAGTTTGCTAGATTTTCTTAAGACAAACACCGCAAGCTCAGCAATACTATAGCCAATTTGCAAATCCATTTGGACAACCAGTTCAATATGATCAGTTTGGTAATCCAATTCCGAATCAACCACAATTTAACAACGGTATGAATCAAGGCTTCCAAGGACAAGCACCACAAGGATTCAATCCAAACGCACCACAAGGACGTCCGCAACAAGGATTCCAAGGGCAAGCTCCGCAAGGATTTAATCCAAATGCACCACAAGGACGTGCGCAACAAGGATTCCAAGGGGCAAGCGCCACAAGTGATTTAATCCGAACGCACCGCAAGGACGTCCGCAACAAGGATTCCAAGGGCAAGCTCCGCAAGGATTTAATCCAAATGCACCACAAGGACGTCCACAACAAGGATTTCAAGGACAACCGCAAGGCTTTAATCCAAACGCGCAACACGGAGGACAACCACAAGGGTTCAATCCAAACGCGCAACATGGAGGACAATCACAAGGATTCAATCCAAATGTGCAACATGGAGGGCAACCACAAGGGTTCAATCCAAACGCACAACACGGAGAACAACCACAAGGATTCAATCCAAACGCGCAGCACGGAAGACAACCACAAGGGTTTAATCCAAATGTGCAACATGGGGTACAAGAACAAGCTGTTGTGAATGAAGTTCAAGAAGAACGTCCAGTGCAAGCTTCTCAAGAAGTATATAAGTTGCACCAGAGCAACACGTAGAGGTAGCGTCACAAGTGGAAACTGCGCCAGTAGTAGAAACCCAGCTCCTCAGTTGAAGAAACTCACCAAGCAGAAACTACGGTAGTTGCTGGTGGAGCAAGAAGCAGAAGACTTCAAAAAGCTTAACAGAGCTGAAGAAGAAGTTGCTTTCAAAAAGAAGATAATTAATAAGATAATTTAGTAGATCAATAAAAAGGTTCAGGGTACAAATTTGAACCTTTTTCTATTGGGAGTTCTTATTAATTTTCATATTTGGTAATTTTACTACTTAAGAGTATAATACTTACGAGTAGTAAAAATCGAATTGAGAAGTGTAGAGTTTGGAGGAGTAAAAACACATATTTTTCTTCTACTGACTATTGTAGAAAAATGAAAAATCGCTTATCTGTTTCTTGGGGAAAAATTTTTGTGATAATAATTTCAAAAACTGGTCTGATGCAAGATTACTCGAATATTATGAAAAATCTTAGAAAATAAATATGAAAATAAAAACGCTCGTCATTTAGAAAAACAATCAAATATTAAAACAAAACACTCATTTTAATCATTTATTTTGATTATTTATGAGTGTTTTTGCTTGAATTTGATTGAATAGCTATATTATATTAGATATAATAAATAATGGGAGTTAGAGAGAAGAAAATGTTGAATGAAAGATGGAATAAAAATTTTAGATTTGTTAGATGAAAAAGGTTCACTGAATCTAAAGGAGTTGATGGAGCATTGTAATGTCTCAGAAGCTAGCGATAAGACGTGATCTTACGAATCTAGAAGATAAAATTTATTATATAGAACACACGGTGGTGCGATGAAACGCTCGGTAGCCCGAGGTAGTGAAGAAAGTGTCGAAGCAAAAACGTGCAGACTTCCTACAAGAAAAAAGAGAAGTTGCAAAGTACATTTGCGATAATATCTTACAATCAGGACAGACGATTTATCTTGATGCGGGGACATCCACATATGAAATGATAGAATACCTTCGTGATAGAAGGGTAACTGTTGTGACGAATTAACATATCATTTACCAAAACTTATCAATAATAAAATTCATACGATAATCTTAGGTGGGACGATAAAACATTCTACTCAAGCTGTCATTGGTTCTGTCGCTATCGAACAACTGAAGAAATACAGTTTTGATATGTGTTTTGTAGGTTGTAATGGAATAGATGAAACTTTTGGTGTGACGACAGCTGAAGAAAATGAAGCGTTTATCAAAGCGACGGCATTAAAAAATGGTAAGAGAAAATACATTCTTGTTGATAAGTCAAAATTCGGTCATAGAAAATTCCAAAAATTTGCCGAATTAGATGATGTAACTATCGTATCTTATGAAGTTCCAGAACAATATAAGCAATTTAAAAATATAATAGAAGTAAAAAGTATGAAGGAGGACTAATAGTGTATTATACAATTACTTTAAATCCGGCTGTTGACATGCTGACAACGACGGAAAATTTTGCACTTGGAAAGCTAAATAGAACCCAAGAAGCGAAGTACGTAGTAGGTGGAAAAGGTATTAACATCTCTATCTTACTAAACAACGTTGGTGTTGATAGTAAAGCGTGGGGGTTTGTCGCAGGATTTACAGGGTATTTTATAAAATCAGAACTAGATAACTTAGGTGTAAAACATGATTTTGTAGAAACACGTGGAGCGACTAGAATCAACATGAAATTAACTACAGAAACTGAGACTGAAATTAATGGTCAAAGTAGTAGTGTAAGCCTAGATAACGTGAGCGACTTCTTTACAAAATTAGAAGTGTTGACGAAAGAAGATGTAGTATTCTTGTCAGGTAATGTTATCGCGGGAATGGGTGTTGAAGACTTTAAAGCAATCGCTAAGAGAGTATCGGTATCAGGAGCTACATTAGTAGTAGATAGTAATAAAGAATTAGTGTTAGACACACTCCAGTATAAACCATTCGTAGTTAAGCCGAATGAATTCGAACTTGGAGAAATGTTCGGTGTAACTTTAAATAGTATAGAAGAAATCTTACAATACGCTGAGAAATTACAAGAACGCGGTGCGAAAAATGTCCTTGTTTCACGTGGAGCAGACGGAGCTTTACTACTAACTGAAGATAAAGAAGTATTCGAAGTAAACGTAGCTAAAGGTAAGATAGTATCGACTGTTGCGGCGGGAGATAGTACGTTTGCGATGTTTGTTGCGAAATACAATGAGACAAAAAGACTACCAAGAAGTTTCTACGCTATGCATCGGCAGCTGGTGGTGAGACATCATTCTCAGTAGGAGTAGGAAGCAAAAAAAGCTAATTGAAGAATTACTACCACAAATCGAAGTTAAGAAATTAAAATAAGACTTTGATAGATTGACGGTGGAAAAATAAAAAGTAGATTCCCAAAAATTTGAAGCCGAAAAATAAAACTTCGATAGGCAATTCTGGGGGCTCAAAAGTCCTAAATTATTTATAGGAAAAATAAAATATTTCCTCGAAATATGTAATTAACAAAGGAGAAAGAAATGAAAATTAACAGATGTTCTAAATTATGACTTAGTTCAATTCGGATTCAGTGCAACTGATAAAAAGAAGTTTCTGGACAAACTAACAAGTATGTTAGTGGAAAAAAATATTATCGCTAGTAAAGAAAAACTTCTTAAATGCCTTTACTAGCTCGTGAAGCTCAATCAACTACAGGAGTAGGAGAAAATGTAGCTATCCCTCATGCGTAAAAGTGCAGACTTCGACAAAGCGATGATCGTTTATGCGAAAAGTGACGAAGGTGTTGAGTGGGAAAGTTTTGACGGACAACCTGCAAAACACATCTTTATGATCTGCGCACCAGATGGTGGAGCAGACGAGCACCTTAAAGCTCTAGCTTCATTATCACAAGCTCTTATGGATGCAGATGTAAAAGCAGGATTAGATAAAGCTACAACTAAAGCAGATGTAGAAAAAGTATTCGCAGACTTCGTAGCGAAAACAGAAGCTCCAAAAGAAGAAAAAATAGAAGCTCCAAGTGGAGAAAAACCATATATCATTGCGGTAACAGCTTGTCCAACAGGTATTGCCCACACATTCATGGCTGCGGAAAAAATTAAAGAAACAGCAAAAGCGATGGGACTAGATGTTAAAGTAGAAACAAACGGTCAAATCGGTGTAGAAAACAAACTTACAAAAGAAGATATCGAAAGAGCCGCGGGAATCATCGTTGCAGCTGATAAAAAAGTAGAGGTTGCACGTTTTGATGGACGTCCAACTATTATGACAAAAGTAGCTGACGGAATTAACAAACCAGAAGAACTTATCCAAACTATCTTAGATGGAAAAGCTCCTATCTACAAACACGACGGAGCTGTAGATGCTTCAGAAGATTCTTCAGCAAATGAAAGTATTGGACGTCGTGCTTACAAACATCTAATGGAAGGTGTTAGTAACATGCTACCATTCGTAGTAGCTGGTGGTATTCTTATCGCATTATCATTCATCTGGGGTATTAACTCATTTGATCCGAAAGATCCATCTTACAACAAAGTTGCAGAAGTGTTATTCTACTTCGGTAAAATTTCATTTAGTATGATGTTACCAATCCTAGCTGATTCATCGGTCGTTCTATCGCTGACCGTCCTGGATTCATCGTTGGTATGATCGGTGGTATTTTAGCAGATCCAAGTATTTTAGGTCTGAAAAGCGACTTATTAGCGTACACTCCTTCAGGATTCTTAGGAGCATTAGTAGCTGGTTTCTTAGCTGGTGGAATTATCCAAGTGTTAAAAAATTGCGTTCAGCTGGATGCCTCGTTCATTAGATGGTATTAAAACCAATTTTCCTGTTCCCTATCTTAGGGTCGCTAATCATGGGCTTATTAATGATCTTCCTAATCAACGCGCCGATGGCAAGTGTTATGGAAGGATTAAAACACTTTATCGAAAGTCTTAACGGAAGCGGTAAATTTATTCTTGGATTCGTAGTAGCTGCGATGATGGCTATCGATATGGGTGGTCCGATTAACAAAGCAGCTTACGTAACAGGTACAGCATTACTAACATCTGCAGGTTCAGCAGGAAGCGATGTAATGGCTGCGGTTATGATCGGTGGTATGGTACCCCCATTAGCGATCGCTGTTTCAGCAACAATCAACAAAAACATCTGGCCAAAAGCTCAACGTAGTGGAGCATTAGTAAACTACGTAATGGGATTAGCGTTCATCACAGAAGGAGCTATCCCATTCGCAGCAAGTAACCCAACACGTGTTATTCCACCATTATTCATCTCAAGTGGTATCGCTGGAGCGTTAAGTATGACTTTTGGAGCTGTATCAAAAGCTCCTCACGGAGGAATCTTCGCTATCGCAGCAGGTGCTGTAAGTAATTGGCCTATGTATCTATTGGCTTTAGTGATCGGAGCAGTATTAGGTGCATTACTATTAATCGCATTTCTAAGTTTTGGGGAAAAAGATAGTAAAATAAAATTTTTAAATTAAATATAATATAGTAGAAAACACTACTTCGGTGCGAGCTGAGGTGGTGTTTTTGTAATGTTAGTTTATTGAATAAGTCCATAAAATTTCTTTTTAAATAAAGTTATTTTATTTATATAGAAGAAAAAAATAAAAACTACATAAAGTAATAATATTATAAAAACGTTTTCTTTTAAAAATTTAAATTATATTTTAAAGTAAAAATATAATAATATTTATATATAAAACAAACACCATTAAAGAAGTTTTCAGATGATTTTCAATTAATTTTCTATGGAATTAAATTTATTTAAACTTAAAAACAAACTTAAAATATACTTGTATATAGTAGGATTGTAGTGTTTGGTAGTTTGAAAGATGTTGGTATAACAGCATTTCTTTTGTGTTTCCGAAAACGAAAGTATTAGTTATAACAAAATGTAAAAATATAAAAATATAATTGAAATTTTAGGTTGGTTTAAGTTAAGTTTTGTAGAATATCTTTTGTAATCATTATGATTCATATTTATTTATATTTATTCAAATTTATTAAAAAGAAAAAGGAGACGGTAATGTTTAGTAAAAACAATACAAAAAAATGAATAATAAAAAACAATATGAGAAAGTAAATCACTATGGGATTAAAAAGTTTAATGCAGGAACAGCATCTGTTCTTATCGCATCAGCTTTTATGTTCCTAGGCGGAGCAGCGCTAGCAGCGGATACTAACAAACAAGAAACAACAGTAGCAGTAACTGAAAAAGCATCAGCGATTGCAACTGAAGAAAAAGTAGAGACAGCTAAAGTTGAAAACATCGGCAGTAGAGACAAAAACTGCAGAAGTGAAAGAAGTAGCACCAAAAAGCTGAAGTTAAAGAAGAAACTACAGTAAAAAGTAGCTGCTAAAGAAGAAAAAGCAGAAGAAACAAAAACTGAGAAAGAAACAGCTAAAGAAGTAAACAAAACTACTCTTCAAGCTAAAATCAGTCAATTAGATAACTTATTCGTGTCATTAGCAGGACAAGAGTTATCTGAAGAAAAACAAGCACAAACTGTAAATGCTGCAGTAGAATTAAAACAAAGCTAAAAGATTTAGTAGCACAAGAATTAGCTACACAAGAGCAAGTAGATGCACAAGTAGCAGCGTTAGAAGCAGCAATTAACAACTTAAACAAAGTTGAAAAAACTGCAGAGAAAACAGCAGACAAAAAGAAGAAACTAAAAAGCAGAAGATAAAATAGAAGAAAAATCTGAAACAGTAGTAGCTAAAGAAAAACTTAGAAAAAAGCAGTTTCAGAGGCAAAAGCAGTAAATCAAGCTGCAACAACTTTCGCAACAAAAGAAGTAAAAGAAGAAGCTCCTAAAGCAGAAATTAAAGCGGCAGTAGAAACATCAGAAAAAGAAATCGCAAAAAGCATTAGATATCTTCAACTCAGACCTTCAACAAAAAGAAGATGCTGATAACCAACGTAAAGAATTAGAAAAAGCAATCGAAGCAGTGTACGTAACAATGCAACGTGCTGGACACCGTGGTAAAGTAGAATCAGTATTAGCTGATGCAGATGCTAAAGCTCAGACAATTACAGGTAAAGGTATTGTTCAAAAAGGGAATGCAGTAGTAAATGTTCAAAATGCTTATATCTCTATGAATGATAAGAACACTGCACCAACAGCATGGGGAATCGATGTGATATTCGATACTTCTAAAGTTGAAAAAGGTGATACTACTACAATTTCTCTTAGCAATTTAGCTGACTTTGGAGCATCATTTAAGAACGGTACAGAAATCACTGCGGAAGATGGTACAGTTATAGGTAAGGTAAAAGCAGTAGATTGGAAAACTTCTACAGGTAATAGAGGTACTGATATTCCATATTTTGCTCAACGTCAGAAGCATGGTATGTCGTATGATGAGCGTGTAGCTGAACAACCAGCTATCGCAAATGAAACTGGAACTGTTACTTATGTAATCGAATGGAATGAACTTGCGAAAAATTATGCGGTAACAACATACTCGGCAGCTAATTTGACTGGTAGTGGATATCTTGCACCAGATATTTCTAAAGATACACCGTATACAGCTACAATTAAAGTTGATGGGCAAACGGTAGTAGAACATACTTATACACACCTTGCAACAAAACCTAATACAGCTAAATCAGGGACAGCAGCTAGCCTTTTAACAGGTAACGGCATGAAATATAAGGGTGCAGAACGAATAGGGAAAAATGATTCTCTTCTTCTACAAACAGATGATGATATCAGTTATGGAAAAGGTTCAACATTCACAGTAAAACTACCAAGTGACGAATTCACATACTTCAAAAAGTTAAATAGCGGAAATGATACAGTAAGTAATACAGATGCAACTTATCGTCCGACAAACCGTTGGTCAAATGTTAAAGCCAATGAAAACAATGTTTGGATTCTTAATGATGGACGTGATGGTAATTTCAAATTGAAGGTTACTTTAAAGTCACCTACAGAAATAGTAGCAGAAGTAATTGAAGGAGAAATTGAACCAGGATCTACTGTGGCATTCGATTTAGCTAAAGTAGGTATTGAAAAAGTAGTTACAGATCGTACTTTTGCAGATGATTACTCTAAAATTGTTTATAACGAATTAGGGCATGTTAAAGACGGAAGTACAATCGGTAATGATAAAACTGCAGCTACTTTTAACAGTAACAGGAGGGAAGTCAGTAAATGGCCAACCTGAAGATGTTACAACAAAAGTAAATAATGGATGGGTTGTAGCAAGTTCAATAGCTGATTCAAGTGCTGCTGAAACAGGAGCTGTTGTATTAAAATTAACAGATTTAGAGACTGGAAAAGTTATTGCTTACGAACCAACAAAATATAACGGTGAAGCTAAAATTCAAAATGATGGAACTTATGATACTAAAAATGTCTTAGGTAAAAATACGATGTGACTGCTCAAGTTCCAGAATTAGTTAAAAAAATCAACGACACAGACTATATTCTTGTGAACTTACCTCCAAAAGGTCCAGCTGGGACAATCAACATTAGTGACAAACGTGTTCGTGATGTATACACAGCTGATGAAATCAAAAACTTAGGATTAAACCCTAATGCTTATTTAACCAACGTAATTTACTCATACGTTAAGAAAACAAAAGTAGAAGAAGTAAACCGTACAATCAAATACGTATACGCAGATGATGTTAAAGACCTTGCAGGTACAGAAGTATTCCCTGCTGAAAAACAAACTGTAAGCTATACAGGAACAGTTAAATTAACTGCAGACGGAAAAGCAGAAGTAGATGAGAATAAAAAACCAATCTACATTAACTGGAAAGGTAACGGAGATACAAATCTTCCAGAAGTAACAGTCCCTCAGAAAGAAGGATATATCGCAAGTGTTGAAAAAGTACCAGTACAAGCAACAACAGCAACTGATGAAGATTATGAATATGTTGTTAAATATACAGCTATCCAAAAAGCTAAAACAACATTCGTAGATGAAAAAGGAAATCCAATTCCAGGAGTAGCTGAAATTACTGAACAAGGTGGATCAGAAACTCCATTAACAAAAGAAGCAGAAGTAAAAGCTAAGATTAAAGAACTTGAAAACAAAGGATATGAATTAGTATCTAATACATACCCAGAAGGTGGTAAGTTCGATAAAGATGCGAAAACTGATCAAGAGTTCAAAGTAACGCTTAAAGCTAAAGGAGTTACAGTAACACCAGATCAACCAAAAACACCAGGAACTCCAGTAGATCCAAACAATCCAGATGGACCTAAATACCCAGCAGGATTAGAAGAAAAAGATCTAAACAAAATGATAATACGTACAATCACATACGTATACGAAGATGGAACTCCAGTATTAAATGAAGATGGAACACCAAAAACAGTGACACAAGAAGCTAAATTTACACGTGAAGCAAAAGTAAACTTAGTTACAGGAGAAGTTACATACGGAGACTGGTCAGAAGCTAAAGACTTAGCAGAAGTTAAATCACCAGTAGTTAAAGGATACTTAGCTGATAAAGTAACAGTACCAACTACAAAAGTAACTGCGAATTCAAAAGATACTACAGAAGTAGTAACATACAGTCCACTAGGATCATGGATTCCAAACATCCCAGGACAACCAACAAACCCAATCAAATATCCAAACGATCCAACAGATCCAACAAAACCGGGAACAGATAAAACCAGTAGTACCATTTGTACCAGGATTTACTCCAAAAGATGGAAATGGACAACCATTAAAACCAGTTGATCCAACAGACCCAACAAAAGGATATGAAGTACCAAGTGTTCCAACAAATCCAACTCAAGATACACCGATCAACTACGTATCAGATATTCAAAAAGCAATAACTAAATTTGTATACTTAGATCAAGATGGTAAAGAGAAAACTGTAGAAGGAAATACTCCAATAGTTGAAGAAGGTAAATCAAATGATCCATTAACAAAAGCTAATGAGATTAGAGCTAAGATTACTGAATTAGAAAACCAAGGATACGAATTAATTAACAATGAGTACCCAACAACAGGAAACTTTGATAGTGATTCAACTAAAGATCAAGAATTTACAGTAACTGTAAAAGAAAGAGTAGTACCAGTAACACCGGATAAAACCGAAAACACCAGGTACTCCAGTAGATGGAGATTCAAGAACACCAGGTACTCCAGAAGGACCTAAATATCCAGCTGGATTAGAAGAAAAAGATCTAAACAAAACAGTAACACGTACAATCACATACGTATACGCTGATGGAACTCCAGTGTTAAACGAAGATGGAACTCCAAAAGTAGTAACACAAGAAGTTAAATTCACTCGTACAGCAAAAAGTTAACTTAGTAACAGGAAAAGTTGTCTACGGTGATTGGTCAGCAGCACAAACTCTTGAAGAAGTTAAATCACCAGCAGTTAAAGGATACTTAGCTGATAGAGCAACAGTACCAACAACAAAAGTAACTGCAGACTCAGAAAATACTACAGAAGTAGTAACATACAAACCATTAGGATCATGGATTCCGAATATCCCAGGACAACCAACAAACCCAATCAAATATCCAAATGATCCCCAAGATCCAACAAAACCAGGAAGTGATAGACCGGTATTACCATACGTACCAGGATACACTCCAGTAGATGGAAATGGACAACCACTTAAACCAGTTGATCCACAAGATCCAACAAAAAGGATATATCGTACCAGATCTTCCAACAGATCCAGGTAAAGACACACCGATCAACTATGTGGCAAATCCAAAAACCACAACCAAATCAAGATCCAAAAACCTGAGCCAAAACTGGAACCAAAACAAGAGCAACCAAAAAGAAGCTCCGGAAAAAGGTCCAAAAGTAACTTCAGTTCAACCAAAATCAAACGGTCAAGTTAAGAGATTAGCTAATACTGGAACAACGGAAACTAATACTGGATTAGCAGGATTAGGATTAGCGACATTTGCTGGAATGCTTGCAGCATCAAGACGTCGTAAAGAAAAATAAAATAAAAAATATATAATAAATAAAATCATAAAAAGACAAAAATAGAATAAAGTATGGCTTTGAAAGCACCCTTGATAATTTTCGAGGGTGCTTTGCTTGTATAAAAGGAAAAATTACATTATCCATAAACTTTTAATTTAAAGTACGTCAAGGTGTGGTTTTGAGTTAGTCTATTTATAGAAAAATAAACTGCTATAGAAAAATGTTTAAATTATAAAAAACGTCTCCTAGGGCGCTCAATTTATATTTAAAAGTAAAAATATAATAAATCTTGATAATTTAATATATATATATATATATATCGTTGAAAAACAATTGTATTTTTACAACTTACAAAATGTAACAACTTTAAATTAAAGTTGAAATAAACTTGAAATTTGTTTATACATCAAGCTTTTAATGATATTTTAAGGTTATTGATATAACAGCGTTTCTTAAGTGTTTTTAAAATGAAAAATATTAGTTGTGAAAAATGTAAAAATATAGTTGAAATTTTAGGTACGTTTAAGTTTGATCTTTTAAAATGTTGTACATAGTCATTATGATTTATATTTATTCAATTTTAATTTAATAGAAAAAAAGGAGACGGTAATGTTTAGTAAAAACAATACAAAAATGAATAATAAAAACAATACGAGAAAGTTAACCACTACGGTATCAAAAAATTCTAACGCGGGAACAGCATCTGTTCTTATTGCGTCTGCTTTTATGTTCCTAGGTGGTGCAGCACAAGCAGCGGATACTAATAAAGAAGAAGCCAACAGTAGCAACTACTGAAAAAGCAACTGCTACTGAAGAAAAGGGAGAAGTAGCTAAAGTTGAAACACCAGCAGTAGCAAAAACTGCAGAAGTGAAAGAAGAAGCTCCAAAAAGCAGCTGCTAAAGAAGAAAAAAAGCAGAAGAAACAAAAGCTGAGAAAGCAACAGCTAAAGAAGTAAACAAAAATGCTCTTCAAGCTAAAATTAGCCAATTAGATAACTTATTCGTGTCATTAGCAGGACAAGAGTTATCAGAAGACAAACAAGTTAAAACTGTAAGTGCAGCAGTAGAATTAAACAAAGCTAAAGATTTAGCAGCATCAGCATCAGTTACACAAGAGCAAGTAGATGCACAAGTAGCAGCATTAGAAGCGGCAATCAACAACTTAAATAAAGTTGAAAAACTGCAGAAAAAGTAGCAGACAAAAAGAAGAAGCTAAAAAGAAGAAAATCTGAAACAGCAGTAGCTAAAGAAAACTTAGAAAAAGTAGTTTCAGAAGCAAAGCAGTAAACCAAGCTGCAACAACATTCGCAACAAAAGAAGTTAAAGAAGAAGCTCCTAAAGCAGAAATCAAAGCAGCAGTAGCGACATCTGAAAAAGAAATCGCAAAAGCATTAGATATCTTTAACTCAGATTCTTCAACAAAAGAAGATGCTGATCAACAACGTAAAGAATTAGAAAAAGCTATTGAAGCAGTGTATGTAACAATGCAACGTGCTGGACACCGCGGGAAAGTGGAAACAGTATTAGCTGAAACTGCATCAAAAATTACAGGTAAAGATGTTCTTAAAGATGGAGAAGAAGTTAAAGCTGTAACAAATGCTTATGTTGATATGAATGCAGATAATACGGCTCCCTACAGGATGGGGATTTGATACTACTATTAGTACATCTACACTTAAAGCAGGTTCTATTACAAAAATTGAACTTACTAACTTAGCTGAGCTAGGTGCTGGTTTGGCTGTAAATACAGAAATCAGAGCGACTGATGGAACAGTAGTTGGTAAAGTTAAATCTATCGACTTTAAAACAACTACAGGAAACAACAATAACAAATCTGTACCATATTGGGCCAACGTACACAACGTGGTATGACTTATGATCAGCGTGTTGCTGAGCAACCAGCGGTAGCTAACGAAACTGATACATATACTTACAATATCGAGTGGAACGATAAAGTAAAAGACTATCCGAATGTGTCGTTTGGAGCGAGTAATTTATCGGGTAATGGATATTTAGCACCACAAATTTCAAAAGACACTCCGTATACAGCGACTATTAAAATTGATGGGCGTACGGTTCTTGAACATACTTATACAAGAAAAGGTCAACAACCTAGCTATCAAAAACAAGGTACTAGTGCATCACTAAGTGAAAACAATGGATTGAACTACCTTAATAATGAGCTAAAAAGTAGAAGTGATTCAATCGTATTAAGAACTGATTCAGATGTTCGTTATGGAGTAGGATCTAAATTTACGATCAAACTTCCTAATGCAGATTTTACTGAATTTAAAGAACTTGAAGGAAGTTCTAGCTTTGTAAATGGATTAAATACAGCGTCTACTATTAACCCTAATAAAGGTGATAGTATTACTTATCGTCCACAAAATCGTTGGTCTAATGCTAGAGCTAATGAAAACAATGTATGGATTTTACAAGATGGTCGAGATACTGGTTTTACATTAACACCTAGATTAATTTCACCAACGGAATTAGAACTTACTGTTACAGAAGGAACTATTCAAGAAGATTCTATAGTCTCTATGCCTCTTCAATCTTTAGGTATTGAAAAAGTAATAAAAGACAAAACTTTAACAAGTGAATATTCTAATATTACTTATGAAAATGGATTAATTAAACAAGGTTATGTAGGAAACGATAAAACTGCAGCAACTCTTACTGTATCAGGTGGAGAATCTGTTAACGGTGAGAAAGAAGATGTTATAACTAAAGTGCCAAATGGTTGGAGTATTAATGGTGATGGTAAAGTTCAAGGTGAGCCACCAACAGGTGCTGTTGTTAGAACATTCAAAGATTTAGTGACAGGTGAAGTTATAGGTTTTGAACCAACAAGATATACAGGGAATATTCCTTTAAGTGAAGATGGTTCAAAAGATTATACTAATGTGCTTGGAAACAAATATGATGTAAGTAATGATCATGTAGACTTAGTTAAAGAAGTTAATGGAGAAGAATACATTCTTGCAGATCTTTCTCCTAAAAATGTAAGAGGAACACTAAGTGTTACGAAGACAAGAGCAAGAGATTTATATTCTGAAGAAGAATTAAAAGCTAAAGGTATAAATGGATCTGCATTTGTTACCCCAGCAGAGTATGATTATGTTAAGAAAACAAAAGTAGAAGAAGTAAACCGTACAATTAAATTCGTATACGCAGATAATGTTGCAGGCTTAGCAGGTACAGAAGTATTCCCGTCACAAAAACAAACTGTAAGCTATACAGGTACAATCAAGTTAACTGCACAAGGTAAAGCGGTAATTAACTCTGATGACAAACCAGTTTATATTAACTGGAAAGGTACTGATGGTCAAAGTACTGATCTTCCAGAACTTGCAGTACCTCAAAAAGAAGGATATATCGCAAGTGTTGAAAAAGTACCAGTACAAGCAACAACAGCTACAGATGAAGATTACGAATACGTTGTTAAATATACAGCAATCCAAAAAGCGAAAACAACATTCGTAGATGAAAAAGGAAATGCAATTCCAGGAGTAGCTGAAATTACTGAACAAGGTGGATCAGAAACTCCATTAACAAAAGAAGCTGATGTTAAAGCTAAAATCAAAGAACTTGAAGATAAAGGATATGAATTAGTATCTAATACATACCCAGAAGGTGGTAAGTTCGATACGGATAAAGATACAGATCAAGAGTTCAAAGTAATACTTAAACAAAAAGAAGTTACAGTAACACCAGATCAACCGAAAACACCAGGAACTCCAGTAGATCCAAACAATCCAGACGGACCTAAATACCCAGCTGGATTAGAAGAAAAAGATCTAAACAAAACAGTAACACGTACAATCACATACGTGTACGAAGATGGAACTCCAGTATTAAATGAAGATGGAACACCAAAAACAGTAACACAAGAAGCTAAATTCACTCGTACTGCTAAAGTTAACTTAGTAACTAAAGAAGTTACATATGGAGACTGGTCAGAAGCTAAAGACTTAGCTGAAGTTAAATCACCAGTAGTACCAGGGTACTTAGCTGATAAAGCAAGTGTTGCAGTAGTGAACGTAACAGGTAATTCAGAAGATATTAAAGAAGTAGTAACATACAAACCACTAGGATCATGGGTACCAAACATTCCAGGACAACCAACAAACCCAATCAAATATCCGAATAATCCAGATGATCCAACAAAACCAGGAACTGACAAACCGGTATTACCATACGTACCAGGTATGACTCCAAAAGATGGAAATGGACAACCACTTAAACCAGTTGATCCAACAGATCCAACAAAAGGATATATCGTACCAGATCTTCCAACAGATCCAAGTCAAAACACTCCAATTAACTACGTAAAAGATACTCAAAAAGCGAAAACAACATTCGTAGATGAAAAAGGAAACCCAATTCCAGGAGTAGACGCTATTACTGAACAAGGTGATTCAGACACACCATTAACAAAAGAAGCTGAAGTAAAAGCTAAGATAAAAGAACTTGAAGATAAAGGATATGAATTAGTATCTAATACATACCCAGAAGGTGGAAAATTCGATAAAGATAAAGACACTGATCAAGAGTTCAAAAGTAACACTTAAAGCTAAAGAAGTTACAGTAACACCAGATCAACCGAAAACACCAGGAACTCCAGTAGATCCAAATAATCCAGATGGACCTAAATACCCAGCTGGATTAGAAGAAAAAGATCTAAACAAAACAGTAACACGTACAATCACATACGTGTACGAAGATGGAACTCCAGTATTAAATGAAGATGGAACACCAAAAACAGTAACACAAGAAGCTAAATTCACTCGTACTGCTAAAGTTAACTTAGTAACTAAAGAAGTTACATATGGAGACTGGTCAGAAGCTAAAGACTTAGCTGAAGTTAAATCACCAGTAGTACCAGGGTACTTAGCTGATAAAGCAAGTGTTGCAGTAGTGAACGTAACAGGTAATTCAGAAGATATTAAAGAAGTAGTAACATACAAACCACTAGGATCATGGGTACCAAATATCCCGGGACAACCAACAAACCCAATCAAATATCCGAATAATCCAGATGATCCAACAAAACCAGGAACTGACAAACCGGTATTACCATACGTACCAGGTATGACTCCAAAAGATGGAAATGGACAACCACTTAAACCAGTTGATCCAACAGATCCAACAAAAGGATATATCGTACCAGATCTTCCAACAGATCCAAGTCAAAACACTCCAATTAACTACGTAAAAGATACTCAAAAAGCGAAAACAACATTCGTAGATGAAAAAGGAAACCCAATTCCAGGAGTAGACGCTATTACTGAACAAGGTGATTCAGACACACCATTAACAAAAGAAGCTGAAGTAAAAGCTAAGATAAAAGAACTTGAAGATAAAGGATATGAATTAGTATCTAATACATACCCAGAAGGTGGAAAATTCGATAAAGATAAAGACACTGATCAAGAGTTCAAAGTAACACTTAAAGCTAAAGAAGTTACAGTAACACCAGATCAACCGAAAACACCAGGAACTCCAGTAGATCCAAATAATCCAGATGGACCTAAATACCCAGCAGGATTGGAAGAAAAAGATCTAAACAAAACAGTAACACGTACAATTACATACGTATACGCTGATGGAACTCCAGTGTTAAATGAAGACGGAACACCAAAAACAGTAACGCAAGAAGCTAAATTCACACGTGAAGCAAAAGTTAACTTAGTTACAGGAGATGTTACATACGGAGATTGGACGCCGGCACAAGACTTAGTTGAAGTTAAATCACCAGTGGTAAAAGGATTCTTAGCTGACAAAGCAACAGTACCAACTACAAAAGTAACTGCAGATTCAAAAGATACTACAGAAGTAGTAACATACAAACCAATCGGTTCATGGATTCCAAATATCCCAGGACAACCAACAAACCCAATCAAATATCCAAATGATCCACAAGATCCAACAAAACCAGGACAACCAACAGAAGTGTTACCATACGTACCAGGATTTACACCAGAAGATAAAGATGGAAATCCACTTAAACCAGTTGATCCAACAGATCCAACTAAAGGATACGAAGTACCAAGTATTCCAACAGATCCAAGTCAAGATACACCAATCAACTACGTAAAAGATACTCAAAAAGCGAAAACAACATTCGTAGATGAAAAAGGAAACCCAATTCCAGGAGTAGATGCTATTACTGAACAAGGTGATTCAGACACACCATTAACAAAAAGAAGCTAGTAAAAGCTAAAAATTAAAGAACTTGAAAACAAAGGATATGAATTAGTATCTAATACATACCCAGAAGGTGGAAAAATTCGATAAAGATAAAGATACAGATCAAGAGTTCAAAGTAACGCTTAAAAGCTAAAGAAGTTACAGTAACACCAGATCAACCGAAAACACCAGGAACTCCAGTAGATCCAAATAATCCAGATGGACCTAAAATGACACAGCAGGATTGGAAGAAAAAGATCTAAACAAAACAGTAACACGTACAATTACATACGTATACGCTGATGGAACTCCAGTGTTAAATGAAGACGAACACCAAAACAGTAACGCAAGAAGCTAAATTCACACGTGAAGCAAAAAGTAAACTTAGTTACAGGAGATGTTACATACGGAGATTGGACGTCGGGCACAAGACTTAGCAGAAGTTAAATCACCAGTGGTAAAAGGATTCTTAGCTGACAAAGCAACAGTACCAACTACAAAAAGTAACTGCAGATTCAAAAAGATACTACAGAAGTGGTAACATACAAACCAATCGGTTCATGGATTCCAAATATCCCAGGACAACCAACAAACCCAATCAAATATCCAAATGATCCACAAGATCCAACAAAACCAGGACAACCAACAGAAGTGTTACCATACGTACCAGGATTTACACCAGAAGATAAAGATGGGAACCCACTTAAACCAGTTGATCCACAAGACCCAACAAAAAGGATATGTAGTACCAAATATTCCAACAGATCCAAGTGAAGATACAGTAATTAACTACGTAGCAAACAAAGCAAACTTAGTAGTTAAATATGTAGATGAAAATGGAAAAGACTTAATCCCTGCAGAAACAACAGAAGGAAAAGTAGGAGATGAGTACACAACAACTGGAAAAGTAATTCCAGGACACCTACTTGTTCGTGTAGAAGGAGATGCTAAAGGTAAGATTGGAAAAGATGGTTCAACAGTAACATATGTTTACAAACCAATTGGATCATGGATTCCAAATATTCCAGGACAACCAACAAACCCAATCAAATATCCAAACGATCCACAAGATCCAACAAAACCAGGAAGTGATAGACCGGTATTACCATACGTACCAGGATATACTCCAGTTGATGGAAATGGAAATCCACTTAAACCAGTTGATCCACAAGACCCAACAAAAGGATATATCAGTACCAGATATCCCAACAAACCCAGGTCAAGACACACCAATCAACTACGTGGCAAATCCAAAACCACAACCAAAAACAAGATCAAAAAACCTCAACCTAAACCAGCTGTAACACCTAAAAAACCAGGTCAAAAATAATGCTCCAGTTCAACTAAAATCAAACGGTCAAGTTAAGAGATTAGCAAACACAGGTACAACTGAAACTAACACTGGATTAGCAGGATTAGGATTAGCAGCAATTGCTGGACTTCTTACAGCGGCAAGACGTCGTAAAGAAAAATAAAATAAAAACATATAATAAATAAAATCATAAAGACAAAGTAGTAAATAAAAATAAATGGCTTGAAAGCACCCTTGATAATTTTCGAGGGTGCTTTCGTTTTTATTTATAAAGTTTAAAAAGGAGGTTAATTCTGAATTAGATATTTTTGCTTTACATAATCTGAGAAATTAGAATAATCAATATGAGGATGTGTTCTTTGTTTATGTAATCTCAAATAGTAAAAATAATCTTAACGAAGAGAGGGAATATATCTCTATTTACGTAATCTCAGTGATTAAAAATAACTAATATAAAGATAAATCTCTTGTTTACATAATCCTAACAGTAAAATAACATCATTAGAATAACCCTCATTAGCAACACTTATCTCCTTTTCCGAACTTTCAGCTAATGATAATATTAACTTTTCACCAGAGTACTCCTCGTCGACTTAATTTGACTAGAAATTTTCCACTGATAAAAATATTTATAATTATTAAAGGAAACGGCTTTTTTTAGTGTGATTTTTAACGCTGAATAGAGCGTTTAATAGAGAGGTATAGTGTATGAATATTATTTTTGTACTTCACCATTTCAAGTCTTAGTAGCGCGAGAGGTTGCTAAGGTTACAGGTGAAAAAATTTTTTGGTGTATATTTGAAAATGTCCAATGATAATAGGCAGAAAAAATATATGCTGAGAAAATGAAAGATTTTTGTGAAGATACTCTATTTATTGGAAATAAGGAGTGGCTCTAGCGAACTTAGAGAAAAATTAGAAAATAGTAAAATTGATAAGTTTTATCTAGCGAGTTTAGATAATCCAATCGCACATAGTATTTTTAATCCTACCTTCATGAAATTATTCACGTTCGATGATGGTAGTACCTCGATTATTGCACCGAATATGTATACTCGATATACAGACAGGGTAGTAGGACCAAAAGAAATAACTCTGGAGAATGTTATAAACTTATCTAAAGGTCATTACACAATATTTGACACTAACACCGTATTTCCAACTGAAAAATTAATAAAAAAATACCTTTTCGATATTGAACCAAAAGATTTCATTAGAGTGACTAATGGAAAAACAGTTAAGGTCTTCTTAGGACAAGCGCTTGGCAATTATATAGACGAAAAAGATATAACAATTACAGAAAAACTTACACAGAAGGCTTCGAAAAGATTGGGGAATGTACTATACTATGCTCATCCACGTGTTTCAGTTAATATAGAAAATGTAGAAACAGTTCAAGCTTAATAAATGTTTTTGAAGAAGAAATTTACAACTTATTAGCTAACTATGAGAACGTAGAAGTCTATGGCTTTTATTCTACCTCGCTACTTCTTGTGAAAGATATTCCAGGTGTGAGTGTTCATTGTTTCAGAACGTTCCTAACAACTAACGAGGTGGAAATACTAGGTAATTATGGTATTGAATCGACAGATTTACCTTTATCAGATACAGAGGTAGATATCGTTATGCCTGTTTATAACCGTGAGAAAAACTGTCGGTAATGCAATTGAATCGGTCTTGAACCAAACGCATAAAAACTTCCGATTGATTATTGTCGATGATGGATCTCGTGATGGAACGGAAGAAATATGTAGAAAATATCTAAATGATGAGAGAGTAGTTTATCACAAAGTTCTTCATGGGGGTATATCGAGAGCTCTTAATGCGGGGATTTCGTTAGCAACTGCGAAGTATATCGCAAGGCAGGATTCTGATGATGAATGGATGTCATGGCATTTGGACTTCCTTCTTAGTGAATTAGAACAAAAATGAGAATCTAGATATCATTGGTTCGAAGGTTGATGTTGATAAAGCTAAGTTGCAAGGTGGAATTAAAAGAAATAATTTTAATAATCTTTCAGGTGAGGAATTATGGCTAAAATTAGCTTATAAAAATATGTTTAATCACTCTACTGTAATTTATAAGAAATCTGCAGTTATAGAAGCTGGAGGTTATGATCCTGATTGTGATGGTTTTGAAGATTGGCATCTATGGGCGCGTATGGTAACGAAAGACAATGCGCTCGTGATGAATACAATGACTGCCTACTATGGTTTACCTGAAGAAGATAATAGAGAAATGATTTTTAGAAGTAGGCTTGCGAAGAGTCGTGGTTTAAGATTAGAAGATGTATTGGAGTAGAAAATGGTTAGAGTATTTACGATAAAAGAGGGGGTTCCTCGTAGTATTTATGGATTTGAAAGTAGTCAACTCGCACGTCAAAATATTTTCGAAGAAATAGGAGTTGAACAAAAATTAGTTTTGACAAATCTAGATAATTTTGTTCCAAATTTTGTAGAAACTCTTGAAAGTCTGGGATTTAAAAAAACTTCTATCATGTAATTTTTGAAAAATCTGATATTGCTAGAGATAAACCTAGTGTAGATAAAAAGCTTTCTGGGGAAATTTAGAGGATGTTTTAGAGGTTGAATATACTAAGGAAGGTTATGTAGGGTTAGTTCACTATAAAGATGGAACTATAGAGTGTTATACTTCAAACTATTATATAAATATATCCCTAAAGAAGATAAATTTATACTTTTTAATAAAAAAATGGGGTAGTATTAGAAGGTGATGTTTCTGAGAATTATCATAAGTATCATAAAAAAGAAACTGATGAAACACTGACGCAGTGGCAATTGGTAAGTGAATACCTTGCGGAAAATTCAACTGTTAATGACAGATTTATTATAGATATGGTTAATGAGTATCCTCTGCAACTAAGGAAGTTTTTCCAAAATACAGGTAGGGAGCTTTTTGCCTATACGCATTATAATATTCTTGCTCCATTTATGAAATTTGTCTTGCAAAGTTGGTGCAGCAATGTTGTCGCAAGTCCTGTCTTGGAAGAACGATTAGGAAGTGATAAGGTAAGATTTCTACCACCTGTCTATGTAGAGGATGTTAAAGAAGAAGTATATACAACTGTAAAAGATTGGTGTGTAGTTGGAAATATGACTGTTATAAAAAAATGCGAGGTTGCGATAGAAGTATTTAGACGCACGCCAGATAGTCATCTTACGATCTATGGTAATTTACCTAAAGGATATACCAAGGATAACCTACCTGATAATGTTAAGTTTGCAGGTTTTGTAAAACAAGTACCTTATGAAGACCATGAAGGGTATCTATCTTGTTCCTTAAGTGAATGCTTCGCTAATTCTGCTGTGGAAGCATCTTCGAAAGGTCTAGTCTGTCTGCTTTCTAATGTCGATTTAGGTCATAGATATTACGCAAGTATCTGCGAAAACATGAAAACTTTCAATTCTTTTGATGAATTATTAGAACTTCTTGCGAAATATCAACAAGCTGGTGAATATAAATCGTCAACCTTTGCTAGAGAATATGTAAAATATAAAGCGGTAGAGTACTATAAGAAAGTATTGAAACTATAGTAAAAAGATACTTGTTGTATCAAAAAGTAAATGAATATATGTTAACTTAATATCTTCTTGGTGAAAAATCCAGGAAGATATTTTTATATTTTTAAGAATTCATACACAAAAATACATAAATATAGATTAACATAAAACTAACTACTCTTTATGTGTTATTTTTATAAATTGCTTTTTTTAGAAAAGTTTATAATAGTATAGTTGATAACGTTTTTAAAAAAATAAAGAATGTGTTAAATATATTGATAAAATGAGTAACGAAATAATTGACTAATTTTTCTGAAAATGGTAAAATTTATTAGATAAGCTATGAATGTATAAGCAAAGTTTACATAGAGTTATTTTGAAAAATAACTAGGAGATTTAATATAAATTATAAGTAAATCAAAAGCTTTTGAAAAATAAGTAATTTTTTTTGTTAATGATTTATGGACTATTAAGTATAATGTTAGGGAAGAATGGAGAGGGAAGGTTATGTTGAAAAATAATAAAAAAAGAAAAATTTTCTTTAAGAAAATATAAAGACGGACGTACTGATTCGAAACCAATAGGTGCAACATTATTAGTAGGTATAGGGTTATTAGCTAGTGGAGGAACAGCGTCTGCGGCTGTAACGTCTAACGGGACAAAATGAACCTACAATAGTGAGCGATACATCTAAAGTTGAATCTGCGAAGGCGACGACTTTTACAGACGATAAAGATGCATCTAAAACTTTCAAAGTCGATGCAGTTTTAGATGGCGGAGTAACTGAACCAACAAAAGCTAATATCAATACTGGTGATGCTGATGGTAATGCCACAGTGAACTTCAAATCAGAAGCAACTGTAAATTATAAACTTGATTCTGATAAATCATTACTAAAAACAGAAACAGTAGAAGCGGGAACAGGTACAGTAACAACGCCTTACGATAAAAAAGGTCTTGCAGCTGATACAGATGGAAAAGACTACCGTGAGTCAACGGTGGCTAAAACAGGAGATGCTGTTAGTGAAACTACTGGAAAAAAAGATACAGTAGAAGCGAATAATAAAGTTTATGAATACGTACGTTCGGAAGTTGAAGGTACTGATAAACCTAAGTATGATAAAACAAATTTCAACAATATAGAAGCGGCAGTGTCTCCAGAGGGAATGCATAATAAACTAGGGGAAATTGACTACACAAAAACAACTGGTAAAGTCTACCTAGTCGAAGAAACAGCTGACGGACAATACGGTAAATTTGTAGAGGCTAACGGTGTAACTAGTGATGAAGATGCAGTGGCAAAATGGAAAGCTGGCGAAGCCACTGCTAAAGAATTTACCAAAGAAAATGTAACACTTCAAGAAGGAGACACAGTGCTTGTTCTTGATAAAGACACGTATGCAGTTACAAATACCGTAGAAGCAAAAAGTAAAAAAACAGGAACACCTGTCACTTATGTTGCAGTAAAAAGAAAAATATTTATGACGGAACTTCTACTGATATTTAGGGTATGACGTATGCGATTCTTAGAGAGAATTATACAACTATTAAAGATATAGGGGATGATGGTGTTTTTGGCACTGCTGATGATAATGAAAGAAACGCAACTTCGAATGGTACGCAAACAAGAAAATCAATGGATGTTTTTGATTTGTCAGCAAGAGAGGATAAAAATTCTAAATATCTTCAAAAAACACCAGACTTAAACACGTCAAATGCGTCAGTGAAAGATATACTAAAAGATGTTTTTGCAACTGGATATCGACTTGTTGATTTCTTTTCTAGTAATGCGTCAAAACCTACGGATATCGAAGCGATTAATACAGTTAAAACTAATTTAGATAATAAAAGTAGATGAACTTGTTAATTATATGAAAGAGAATGATATTCGAGTTGGTTTATCTAAAGGTAAAGTAGGATTTTATGTAAATGATGCTTCAGCTGACAATGACGCATCTAAACTAAATCAATTTGAAAATAAAGTTAGAGATGTAAGTACAGTCTTAGACGCTTTACCTATCATTGATAAGGTAAAAACTGGTGTTGCTTCAAGAGAAGAAGCTGGAAAATACGGAGCACATGACTCTGATCTGTTTCCTGTTACTAAAGAAGTTATTGAAACTTATGAATTTACAACTGTAGGTGGTTTAGTAGTAACAACAAATACTAAGTATGATAGAAATGATGGACATGATATTATTTGGAATAAATATCCTGTAAATACTGAATCAAACATTAATATTTCGAATATTACGACTAATGGAACGTGGGGTGTTACAGTATCAGATGATAAAAATCAAGCTACGTTGACTAAATCTGAACGTATAGTAAAAGAATGGGAACCGTCTGATGAAACAACAACTGATACTGCTACAGTTACTAAAAAAGAAATCATCACACCAATCCGCGCTTACAAAGTAATGGGTGAAGAAAAACCAGTCGTAACTCATTACTACAACTTAAAAATCACAAAAGAAGAAGCGGGAGAAACAACAGCTACTAAACAAGGTAGTGTCGTTATTAAGTACGTAACAACTGATGGAAAACAATTAAAATCAGAAACTGATAAAGATAATGTAACGCTTGAAACAAAAACTATCGTAAGTTTATATTCAGGTGAAACAAAAGTTGATGAACGTACTGATATTAAAACAGTAGAACAAAACTACGACACAACTCCAAAACAATATCCAACGTTAGTAGATGCTGATACTGGATTCACATACGAATATGTAGGTTTAAAACAAGGTTCTCCAGCAGCAAGTGGTAAAGTAGTAGAAGGAACAACAGAGGTTGTTTACGAATACCGTCTAGTAAGTGAAGAAGAAAAAACTCCGTCTAGTTCAGTTGTGACTAAGACAGGTTCTGTTGATGTGAAACATGTTGTGATCAATGAAGATGGAACGTTAAAAACATTAAAAGAAACAGAAGTAGTAAAAGATAAAGTACCAGTTGAGTATGAAGATACTTATGTAACTTACTCAAAAGGTGTAAAAGTATCAGAACGTAAAGAAAAACGTGCAGTTACTGAAAAATACGACACTACTGATAAACAATACCCAACGCTAAAAGATGAAACTACAGGTTTAGTTTATAAATATGTAGCGCCAACATCTGACTCAGCTCCAGTAGCAGGGGACGTAACTGAAGGTGAAAAACACGTTATTTATAGTTATACTCTAGATAAACAAGAAGAAACAACACCATCTAAAACAGTTGAGACTAAAGGTTCTGTAGTTGTTAAGTACGTTGATGCTGACGGTAATGAAATCAAAGATGCAGAAAATGTAGTAACAGATGCAGTTGTGAAAACAACGAAAACATACGCTACTAAATCAGGTGATGTTGTACTATCGACTCGTAACGAAGTAACAGAAAATGATGTAAACTACAATGCTGCTGAGAAGAAAGTTGAAACTATTATTAAAGATGGTAAGAAATATGTCTTCCGTGGAGTGTATGAAGTTTCTGATAAATACAACAACGTATTAGAAGAAACAGGTAAGGTAAAAGAAGGAATTACAACAGTTGTATACCAATACGATTATGTTATTCCGGTAGATCCAAATAAACCTAATAAAGTAATTGATAATCCTCCGGTTCCTTCTAGTGATGAACCAAATGATCCGAAACCAGGAGATGGAACACCGAACAAACCAAATAATAATACTCCTACTCCTCCGAAACCAGAGGATAAAAATCCCTAATGATCCACAAAAATCGTTCATACAAAGATTTAGGTGTATTAAAAGAAGTTAAACGTAATATCACTTATGTTTACGAAAATGGGCCAAAAGCAGGACAGGAAGCAAGTGCACCTGTTAACCAAAATGCAAGATTTACAAGAACTGCCGAAATCAACAGTAGAACAGGTGAAGTGAAGTACACAAGTGACTGGACTTCAGGACAAAAACTTGCTGAAGTAGTATCGCCAAAAATCGATAAATATGCAGTTGATAAAGAAAAAGTAGCGGAATTACCTGTAACACATGAATCTGAAGATAGTAGTGAAATTGTTAAATATCGTGAAAATCCAGATGTTATCGAGCATGATGCAGCAAAAGATAAAAAAGGATCTGTAGTTGTTAAGTATGTAGATGGTCAAGGTAATGAAATCGGAGAAGCGGTAACTGTTAAAGACAATGTAGTAGTAGAAAAAGCAACGACAAAAGTTTACGCGGATCGCGAAGAAACTACTTATACAGCTACAAATGAAGAATATAGCACTGTAGAAAATCGTAAAGAAGTTATTGAAGTAAATGGTAAGAAATATAAATACAGTGGTGTATATGAAGTTTCTGATAATTCAATAACACTACAGAAGAAACAGGTAAGGTAAAAGTAGGAACTACGACAGTTGTATATCAATATGACTACTTAATTCCAGTAGATCCAACAAAACCTAACGAAGGAGAAAAAACTCCTCCAAAACCAGAGGATAAAATTCCTAACGATCCAAAAGGACGTACATATAAAGATTTAGGTCTATTAACAGAAGTTAAACGTAATATCACTTATGTTTATGAAAATGGACCAAAAGCAGGACAAGAAGCAAGTGCATCAGTTGAACAAACTGCTCGCTTCACAAGAACTGCCGAAATCAACAGTAGAACAGGTGAAGTAGTCTACACAACAAGCTGGACTCCAGAACAAAAACTTGCTCGAAGTAGTATCACCAGAAATCAAAGATTACACTGTAGATAAAGCTAAGGTAGATGAATTAACTGTAACGCATGAATCAAAAGATTCAGAGGTTGTTGTTAAGTATTCTCAAGTTTCATCAGTAACTAAACGTGATTATGAAAAAGATAAAAAAGGAACAGTTGTCGTTAAATTCGTAGATATTAATGAAAACTTCCTTGCGGATGATGTAGTAGCTAAAAATAATGTAATTGTATCTGAAGCGACAACTACAACTACTGGTGATAAAGAAGAAACTACATACAAAGCTACAGGAGAAGATTACACTGTAACAGCACCTGATACTATTGAGGTAGATGGAGTAACGTTTAAACTTAAACGTGTTCTTCCAGCTGGTGATAAATTCAAAAATACTGTAGATGAAAAAGGGTTGGTTAAAGAAGGAGTTACTACTATTGTTTACCAATATGTAATGCAACTGAATACTCCAACAGTTGAAAAACCAGATTATAATGGAGGAGCAACTCCGTTAGATCCACCTACGGTAGATATTCCTGAATACAAAGGAGGAGTAGTTCCATTAGATCCTCCAATCGTGGATAAACCTGAGTTTGAAGGAGGAGTAGTTCCGTTAGATCCGCCGATTGTGGAAAACCAGAACTTAAGATTCCAGAAGATCCAACTCCAGCACCTAAACCAGAGCCAATGCCTGAACCAAAACCAACACCGGAAGTACCTGATAAACCTGTAATGACGGCACAGGTGAAACGCTTAGCGAACACAGGTAGCGAAACATCTAATGTGGCGGTATTAGGATTCGGTGCTCTAATCGCAGGAATAGCTTTAGCTGTAAGAAAAACGTCAAAACGAAAAACAATGAGTTTAAAAGATGATTAATTTCATTATCTAAACTACAGGACTCCCTTGGATAAATAATCCAGGGTGTTTTTGGTAGTATAAAGAAATATTGCCGAATATTTGATAAAAACTATTTAATGTGTTAAAAATTGAAAAACGTATTACACGGCTGTTTAGAAAGTATCTAAATTTTAAATTTAGTGATTTCTTGTAATAAAAATGTAATAAAGAAACGTAATAAAAATAATAAAGGGGAAAAATTATGTTTAAAAATTTTCAAAAAGAGAAATTTTCGCTAAGAAAATATAAAGATGGAAGAACAGATTCAAAATTAATAGGAGCGATAACGATTCTAGGTATTGCGATGTTAGCTGGAGGAGGAACGGCATCTGCCAATGTAAGTTCAGATGGGAAAAATGAAACGACACTTGTAAGTGAATTTGAAAAAGTTTCATCAACTGCCAAGACGACTTTTACAGATGATCAAAATCCTGCGAAAAAAGTGACTGTTGATGCGGTGGCTGATATACGATATAATCGACCGACTAAAAGCAAATCAAAAATACAGGGGATACTGATGGTACAGATTCTGTAAAATTCAAATCTAATGCAATGGTTAATTACCTACTAGAAGATGATAAGTCAAAACTTCAAGATTCGAAAAAGGTAGCCGGAGAAGAAGGAATTGTAGCGACACCTTATGATAAAAAGGTATTGCGTACGATACAGATGGGAAAGATTATCGTGAATCAACTGTAGAAAAAACAGGAACTGCTATCGATGAAGATACAGGAAAAGAAGCGGTAATTCAAGCTAACAATAAAGAATACAAATGGATTCGCTCAGAAGTGGTAAATGCTAATAAAGCAACTTATGAAAAACTAAATTTAATGATGTAGAAGCTCCAGTGTCTCCAGAAGGAATGCACAACAACCTAGGAGAAATAAACTATGGGAAAATTACAGGAAAAGTGTATTTAGTAGAAGAAACTTCAGATGGACATTATGGAAAATTCGTAGAAGCTAGCGGAGTATCTAGTGATGAAGATGCAGTTGCGAAATGGAAAAGTGGGCAAGCGACAGCAAAAGATTTTACTAAAGAACATGTGACTCTGAAAGAAGGGGATACGGTTCTTGTAATGGATCGCGATACATATGCTCATGGAAGTGGAACAAGAACTGTTAATACAATAGAGTATAGAAGAAAATCCCTGCGAAGCCTAAATATGATTATACTGAAGATTTTAAAAAGAACAGAAGGGATTCCTGGAGCACCAACGTACGCTTTTTGGAATCAGGAGATTACAGGAGAATTTCCAACGATTGGTGATGATGATAGATTTGGGACAGCGGATGATGAAAAAGTGAATTTTAATAATGAAACTGTCTTATACTATAATAATATTACTAAAAATTTTTCCTCCTGGAATAACAGGATCAAATAAATATAATTTCAAAAATGAATCTTTTACAAGAAATTTTTAGAAGAGATGCATGCTCAAATATATGGGATATTAGAATATTTTTGATCGCAATGTGCAAAATGAAACTGATAGAAAAGTGCTTCAAGCAAGAAGGGAAGAGTTGGGACAAAATATTGCAGATACTATTAAAAATGATTAAACAAAATCAAAATTAAAGTATCATTAGAATCTGAAAAAGGATTAATGTTCTCTCAAGGAAATCAAGAAATTTTGAAAAAAATTGAGAAATCAGATTGAGGGAGCTCAAAGTGTATTAAGTGATTTAGAAATCACATTGGGAACGTCGAAAGAAACTTTAAAAGAGTATAACCAATTAAAAGATGTAGAGTTAACGACAAAAGAAGTTCTAAAATACTCTGGGAAATATGGTTTTGCATCAGGTGTGATTAAGTCTTACCATAAAGATAAAGAAGAAGAACGTTACAGCGATTGGGAAAAAGTTAATCCTGAGGTTGAAACAAGAGAAGATTCTGTATATGCGAATAAAGGTGCTGTGACAATCTCTGATGATTTAAGTAATATTAATGTTGTTAATGAAAATTCAACTACAAATGAGACGGAGTTCACTAAGAAAAATGTAAAAACTAAAGAGGAAACGAATTACAAAAGTTAAAGAAATAATTACTCTGATTCGTGCTTATAAAGTGATGGGAGAAGGAGAAACGGTTGTAAATCATTATTATAGATTATCTACAAAAACTATCTGATTCACCGGTGAAAATTGAAAATACAAAAAGTAGGATCTGTTAATGTGAACTATGAGTCTGAATCAGGAGAAGCGTTGAAATCATCTGAAGTGGTTGCAGGAAATGTAGCTTATGAAAAAGTAAAACGTACGATGTTCTTTCAGGTTCTACAAAAGTAGGGGAAGAGAAAAATTACAGAAAAATTAGAACCGACTTATGATTCGACTGAAAAAGATATAAAAACAATTTTAGGTGATAAAACAGGATTTACTTATGAATATTTAGGGTTAAAAGAAGGTTCTGCACCTGAAGAAGGAATAATTAATAAAGAAAAACACAAGTTACCTATGTTTATCGCTTAGTAACTAAAGAAGATCCGAAACCTGTAGAAAAAGAAGTGGTAGGTTCTGTGGTTGTTAAGTATGTAGATGCCGAAGGAAATGAAATTAAACCGGCGGAAACTCTAGTGAAAGATGCAGTTTTAAAAACAACTTACACATACACTACAAAAATCAGGGTGATAAAGTAGTATCAACTAGAGAGGTAGTAAAAGAGTTTGCTGTACAAGACTATAATGCTAAAGAAAAATTAGTAGAAGAAATAACGACTATAGATGGAAAAGTATATAAATACCACGGAGTTTATCCGGTTTCAACTAAATTTAACAATGTAACTGCGGAAACAGGGAAAGTAGTAGAAGGAACGACAACGGTTGTTTATCAATATGATTACGATATTCCTGTAAAACCAAGTTGGAAAGTACCGTCAGATGCACCGAAAAATGAAGTGCCAGAATATGAAGGAGGAGTATCGCCGATAGAACCGGCTGTACAGGAAATTCCTGAGTTTAAAGGAGGGGTATTATCGGCAGAGCCACCAGTGTTAGAAGTGCCAGAATATGTGGGAGGAGTGTCATCGATAAATCCACCTGTATTAGAGGTTCCTGAATTTAATGGAGGGGTATCATCGGAAAAACCTCCGGTATTAGAAATACCAGAATATGAAGGAGGAGTTTCATCTGATAAACCTACAATATTAGAGGTACCTGAGTATAGGGGTTCATTTGTTGAACCTATACCGAATCCGAAAGAACAACTTCAAAATTTACCGACAGTAGAAGATTTTGAGGAGCGTATCGTTACACTAAGTACTGAAAATAGAAAGAAATCAGAACGCTTGCCTAATACAGGTAGTAGTTCATCTGATACAACGACTCTAGGAGTAGCAATAATATTTGTGGGAATGGCTTTAGTGAGAAGAAAAACATCAGAAAGAAAAAAATAAAGAATGACCTATAAGTCTATATATAGATTTAGTTCATATAAATGGATGTTATCTCGTATTGTACGGGAAACATCCATTTTTAATTTGTTTTTATAATGAAAAAGTTATAAAAATATTGATAAAATAATGAAAAAGTAAAGTAGTCTCTTTAGTAGATAAATATTTTTAGAAAAATAATGTATGGGATTTGCCTATTATTTCCATGAAAAGTGAAGGGGATGTTGGTTAATAAGGAGTTTCATTGTGGAAAAGTGATGGAAGATAGATGTTTATTGTCTATGCATGTATAAGTAATATAACTATTATTATATTTTTAGTGAAAGTTAAAAAAATATTATTTAATTTATGTTACAAAAAGGCTAAAATAATTGATGTATAGGCTTTTTTTGATATATAATAAGAACATGGGATGACATTATCTAAACTTACTATTTTATAGTTTTGTAACTTATGAAAGTTTCTATATTAATTTCATAAGTATAGAAAAATATTTTATCATGTTCAAGGTCATTATTAAAGTGTGAAACTAATAATTTTGTGAAAAAAATATAGGGGAATTTATAGCGAATTTATTATTATTTCTATAGAGTGGTGCGATACAGTCATTATGATTTTATTTATTTAAAAAAGGAGAAGGTTATGTTTAGTAAGAATAATATAAAAATGAATGACAAGAAGCAGGCTGAAAAGATTAACCAGTACGGAATTAAAAAATTCAATGCCGGTACTGCATCTGTATTGATTGCTTCTGGTTTTTATTCCTTGGTGGAGCAGCTCAAGCCGCTGATACTACTAAGCAAGAAACATCAGCAGCAACTACTGCTAACGACAAAACTACTGAAAAAGTAGAGACGCCGAAAGCAGAAGTAGCTGAGAAATCAGTTGAAAGTACAGTTGTTAAAAACTAGTGCTGTTAAGACAAAACTACAAGAGAAAAATTAATCAATTAAACGATTTATTCGTAATTCTTGCAGGGCGTGAACTGTCAGAAACTCAACAAAAATTAACTGTTGATGCTGCGACAGAATTAAACAAGGCGAAAGATCTTGTTGTTAATGAAAATGCAACTCAAGCGCAAGTGGATGCTCAAACAGTAGTATTAGAAAACTCAATCAGTTTCCTTAACAAATCTTTAGAAGCTAAAAAGTCGAAGATGCTAAAGAAGAAACTAAAGCTAAAGATAAAGAGAAAGAAGCTAAATCAGAAGAAAAAAATCTGATAAAAAGAAACTAAATCAGCAAAAAGAATTAGAAAAACTATTTCTGAAGCGAAAGTCATTAACCAAACTGCGACTGCATTTGCTGAAAAAAATTAGTAAAAGAAGAATCTAAAAAAAGCTGAAATCAAAGCAGCGGTAACAACAGCTGAAAAACAAATAGCTAAAAGCTCTAGACATATTCAACTCTGATTCATCTACTAAAGAGGACTCAGATAGAGAACGTAAAGAATTAGAAAGAGCTATCGAAGCTGTATACGCAACAATGCAACGCGCAGGGCACCGTGGTAAGTTAGAAGGATTATTAGCTGATGCTGCTTCAACTACAGTAAGAATTAATAACCCGATAAATAAAGTTGTTGTTAACAATGTTGGTGATATTACTGAGGAAGAAGCGCGTGCGATTGAAAAAGAAATTCGTACAGCTAACCCAACTTTAACTGCTGATGATAAAATCGAAGTTAAACGAAAAGGTAACACAGGAGCAGATGTAGCGACAGTAACACTAGCAAATGGAAGAGTAGACCAAAATGGTAATAGAACACATGGTTTTGCAATAGCTGATGTAGCTTATGGTTCAGCTGGTGAGAAAAACTATAGTCAACTTCGTGAAGCGATCAACTGGTTTGACTTCGCTACTGCATCTATTACGTATAATGATGGAACGAAAGTAGGACCTGTTGAATATGTTAATAATCCGGCTATGGTTGATTTCACTAGTTCAAAAGGGCGTCAAGAACGTGGACGTTTTACAATGGTACGTACAGTTCTTGAATCTACAACTCATCCTGAGTTAGTAGGTAAGAAAAACGAACGATCCGGCATTTTTAGCGTCTGGACTAGCTAAATATACACTATGGAAAACATATGATGATGTAAAAAAAGAAGTACAAAATAACCAATCTAGTGGACGATTTAATAATGAAATATTTGAGGTTCTTCAAGAAGGAATGCGTTTCGATGTACCAACTAAAGTAAAAGGTTATACATTAAGCGCTACAGTAAGTTCTCTTTCTCGTAAAAAAGTTACAACAGAAACTTATACTCTAAATAAAGCCAATGGTGAGCCTGAAAATATCAACAGAAGTCCTGTTGATGGTGTTGTTCAACGTGAAGATGTCATTGTAACAAGACAAGATCCAAAATGGAGTCATTTACGATTAGCAGGATTCGAAACTAAATATGAAGATTCAAATGGAGTAACCCGTGAACGATTAACAGCCTTTTCTTCAGCTTATGATGGTGGTAACGTTGGGGTTAAGTTCCAATTATCAGCAACATATAATGGACGCCCAGTAGCCGTAAATGCTATTGCAGTTGATTCAGAAGATTTAAGTGTTGCGGAGTTCACACAATTCGAGTCTGACGGAACACCTTGGGAAGAGTTCATGCGTTTGAACAAAAATAAAACAAATTCAAAAGGTTTATTCCCTAATAGAAATGTTAACGCTAACTTTTCGAGCACTTTTGATAGAAAAACAAATGCAACGTTATCAACGGGTTACAATCTTTCTGAATGGGCGAATAAAACAGAAACGGGTTATGGTAGTCAATTATTTGGACCATTTGACTCGGGTATTAATAATGGATACGATCTTCCAATAGGTTTATCTCAAAATGTTGAAAACTTAGGAGTTTACATTAATGCCAATGGTAGCCAATCAGCAACTGTAGGTTTTGTTATTTATGATGGTGGGGATGCACCAGCCTCTTATGGTTCTGCACAACACATTATCGGTAACTTTAATAAAGAAAAAAATGGAACGCAAATAACTGCGACACAACCATATTTAGGAGATGTTCCTGCGGATACAGACTTCCGTACAACAATTGCTGAGCCGAATGGAGCATGGGTACTTGATGACTTAGTTAACTCAGAAGATTATAAAGAAATCAGTCTTGTTAGTGGCACAACTCAAGTTACAAATTCTAAAGGACAAACAGGAACGTATTTATTAGATGGTAAAAATCCAGTAATTCGTATGGCTGATGGAACTCAAGTAGCGATTAAAAAATGGTGAAAATTCTATCAACAGCTAATACATTACAAGGTGGAGATGGTTTACCAATTAAAGGGTTATATAACCAAGCAACACGTGGACTTGGTGTAGGTAACCTACCTGATGAAGGTGAAGGACAACTTCTTGACCCAGCAGTAGCAACTAAATACACACTACGCCATGCAAGTGAAAATGAATATATCTTAAAAGGTGTCAAAGTTAATCGTGGTGTGAATAATGATGTAGCTTATGTTCGTGGATGGGTTGACTTTAATGGTAACGGTAAATTTGATCTTTATGAATCATCTGAATTAGTAACAGCTAACGCTGATGGAACATATGATATTACATTCAAAAACACACCGCAATTATTAAACACATCAGTAGATAATCTTGGTGTTCGTTTACGTATTTCTGTAGATAAGAATGACTTAAGATTACCTACAGGACTAGCATCTTCAGGGGAAGTAGAAGATTTCGTTGCTAACGTTATTCACCAACCTAGAGGAACTCGTCATGAAACAAAAGATTATCAAGGGAAAAAACAAGAAGTGAATTTCCCAACTAATGCTATGTTTACGGCAAGTGGTAAAACAATTGAATCAAACTATAAACAATGGGCACAAATTGACGATAATACAGCGCCTAAGATGGTATTAAATGATACAGTTGTAAAATCTGAAGAACCAACAGGTAAAACTGTTGAAGTGAAGGACCACTTAAGTCAAACAATTTACAATGGTACAGAGGTAGTCGTTAAAGATGCGAGAGGAAATACTCTTGGTACGGCTGTTAAAGTATTGAATAAATTAACAGGTAAAACAGAATACTACTTATCTGAATATACTGAGTATGATACAGCAGGAAACAAAGTTGGGGTTTATAAACTAAATGAAGATTCTGCTGAAAACAAAAACACTAAACAAGGTAGTTTGAGTTTTACAAAAATTACTTTTGAACCAGAAAAAGGATTTGTAGGTAGAGCTAAAGGGGTAGCTATCCGTGCGTGGGATAATAATAATAGTCACACTGGATGGGAAGCTACAGAAGATACAATTAGAGAGTCTTTAACAAGTACGACTTTAGCAGAAAAAGATAAGATCTTAGAAAATGTAAATAACGGAAATAACGGTGCTAAATCTATGGATACAAGTTATATTCCGACAGTTATTGATGTTCGTCCAGTAGGAGAAGATACAACTACAGAGGATGTTCAAGGGAAACCACAATCATCTAACCCTACAATTCCAACAAAAAGGAACAGTTGAAACTATAACAAATGAATCTGTTGAAACTTCTAAACGAGTTGATATTTTAAATACAAGTAAGAAACCTACTTTCGCAACTAGAAAAAGAAATACCAGGGAAATTATATACAGAAGATACAACTGTTGATAAGGAAACAACTGTTACATTAACAGATGGAACAACAGTCACTTATAAACCAGCAGATAAAATTCCAGCAGGAACTAAGTTAGGTAATGTTTCATCACCAGTTGCTGTTAATGGTACAGGGAATGTAACTGTAAGTAATGCAAGATTTACAACAGGGTCAGTACCAGCAGGTTCGGTATTAGAAGGAGCTTTACCGACAGTAACAGAGGACACGACAGTAATTCGTAATGGAGCTAATGTAGTTGTACCAGCAGGAAGTAAACTACAAGTAGGTGATGAACTTGTTACACCACTTAAAATAGTAGGTGGAGCTCAAATTACAACATGGAAAACTACTTTTGCTAAAGGAGATAAAATTCCAGCAGGAACTCAAACAAGATTTGAAGGAACTCTTGTGAATGAAACTTCTGCAGATCAATTAGTTCCAAAAGGTGAAAGTATTACAATTAATGGAACTACTTATACTGCTAATAATGATGTGATTCCAAAAGGAACTCGTACAGCTTCTACTTACGAAGACTTAATGAATGTTACACTTCCAGATGCGGTTCACATTGATCCAGAAACAGGTGCAGTTGAGACAGTACATCGTCGTTATACTAAAGTAACTGACACAGAAATAGTTATTGAAAACGAAGGTACGTACAGATTAAACCAAGATACTGGTGAAATTACATTCACTCCACACCCTAAATTTGTAGGAAAAGGAACTGGAGTAACAAAACAACAACCAGATGTTGACTATAACAATAAAGTAGATGGAGACCCTGTGACTAGTCAGTATGGTACAGACTATGGAAAAGCAACGTATACACCAATTGTTAACCCTCAGTCAAAAGCTTCAATCACTCGTACTATTCACTATGTATATGAAAATGATAATGATAACCCATCAAGTCAAGATTCATATAAAGATAATGATCCAATCTTAGCAATCGATAACACTCCAGTTACTCGTACACAAACGATTGACTATACTCGTGATTATAAGATCTTCTCTGAAGCAGGTACAACTGCTACAGAATTAGTAACTGCAAACCAAGTTACAGATGCAACAGGACATGTTTATAATGTTGGAGATACTATTCCAGCGGGAACACAGTTCAATCAAGGGTCAATTATCATCGGTAAATGGACAGCTTCAAGTGATCAAAATTCTAAATTTAAAGAAATTATCTCGCCAACAGTGAAAGGATACACTGCTGAAGTAGTAACTGCAGATTTCACTCCTCGAGCTGACGGTAAGATGGGGCACATCCACAATGGTAAACAACCTGTAGGTCTATATACTCCAGTGGCAGATAATACGAAAGACGTTGGAGCATATGAACCATTAGTATCAGAAGTTCGCGCAGATAATAAAGATGACTTCGATATGTATGTTGTTTATAAAGCTGATACTCAAAAAGCTAAAGTAACATATATTGACTTGGACTCAACAGGTGATGCTCGTATTCTTGAAGTTCAAACAGCAGCAACTGCTCCAGCAACAGGTGCAGATGCGAAAACAACTTATGGTGTCAACAACACTTCAAGGTAAGTCTCATACTGCTATCCCTTATACAACAGCTGAAACAATCAAGAAATATGAAGACCTTGGATACGAATTAGTAACAGATGACTATACAAACAATACACAAGGTACAGCTATAGAAGGTGGACGTAAGTTCGATGATGACAAACAAGTAGACCAAGCATTCAATGTTTACCTACGTCACAGGAAAGTTCTTCGTCAAATTAAAGATAAACAAGACGTGACACGTACAATCGAATACAAATATGCAAGTACAGATGATGTGCCAGCAGATAAACGTGGAACTACGGCTGCACCAACAGTGACTGAGACACTTCACTATGAACGTGATCGTACAATCGATTACACACTAGCAGCTAAAGAATATCCAACAGAATACGCTACTTATAAAGCTGTTTTAGATAAGAGTGGATATGATTCTCCTGAAGAATATAAAGCTCGTACAGTTTACTACGACCACATTACAAACAAAGCAATCGCAGCAGATGCAACAGCTGTTCAAAAATCAATCGTTACATTTGGACCATGGACTCCAGTAGGTGGAACATCTAACGATGCAATCACATTATCTGATGCAGAAAAAGCTAAAGATGATAAATTTAACTTAGTTAACTCTCCAGAAGTGGCTGGATATACTCCAGATAACGCTACTGTAGAAGCGACTGCGGCAATTGATGCAGAAGCAGATGACTACAAGATTACAGTATTTTACACTCCAGTAGACCAAAAAGCTGTAGTTAAATTCGTAGAAGTAGATCCTACTAATGCAGATAAAGTAATTACTCCAGGTCTTGCAGAACCAGTTGTTGTGAAAGGTAAATCAGAAGCGGCTTACCCAGCTACAACAGCAACGTCAGTAACTGATAAGATTGCTGAGCTAGTTAAGAAAGGGTACGAACTTGTTGATAATGGATTTGTATCAACAGATAAATTTGATAAAGATGCAGAAAGTGATCAAGAATATGTTGTGAAATTCAAAGCTAAAGTAGTTGATATTCCATCATTTGATCCAACTAAACCATCAAGTGACGACAATCCAAAACCAACACCAGGTGTAACACCAATCGATCCAAATAATCCAGATGGACCGAAATGGACTGAAGCGTTAATCAATGCTGTAAAAGTACAAGAAGAAGTAACACGTACAATTAAGTATGTATATGAAGATGGTACGCCAGTAGCAGAATCAGATTTAACTAGTGTAGCTGACAAGAAAGTTAAAACACTTAAATTCATACGTCCTGGTAAGATTAATGTAGCAACAGGAGAAATCACATACGGAGATTGGTCAGCTAATCAAACATTCGAAGCAGTAACTTCTCCAACGCTTGAGAAATACACTGCGGCAGTTGCAGGTATAACACCAACAACAGCAAATGTACCTGAGAAAACTGTAGCTGCTACAGATAAAGACTTTGAAGAAGTAGTAGTTTACAAAACAAAACTAATCACAGTTGATCCAAAAGCTCCAGGTTATAAAGAACCTAAGAAAGATGAGCCAATCAATCCAAATGATCCAAATGGACCAAAATGGACTGATGAATTACTTGCGAAATTGAAGAATACTGAAGAAGTAACACGTACAATTTCGTACACTTACTCAACAGAAGCAAGTGAATTAAACCAAGCTGAAAAAGATGGCAATAAAGGTGGAACTAATGTAGTAGCTCCATTTACTACAAAAGTGAACTATACTCGTGTGAGCTAAAGTGAATCCAGTAACAGGGAGAAATCACATATGGTGAGTGGGAAGCTAAAGATAACGATACTACATTAGAAGGAAATGCTCTTCCAGCTGTAGCAGGATATGTCGCAACAGGAGATGTGGAAAAATCTACGAAACCTGTAGAAAATATGAAAGCAGAAGATAAGGATATTACGGAAAAGGTAGTGTACAAAGCACTAGGTAAATATGTACCAGTTGTACCGGAAGGATTTACACCACCACAATTCAAGATCCACAATATCCAAATAATCCAACAGATCCTACAAAACCAGGAACACCTACAACAACGATTCCATACGCACCAGGGACTACACCAGTAGGACCAGATGGGCAACCGTTGACACCAAAAGTACCAGGTGATCCAAAACAAGGATATGAACCACCAGTTCCAATTACACCAACTGGAGACACAACAATCGTTTATACGAAAGATGGTTCTCAAGTAGCTGTAACGAAATTCGTAGATACAACTGGTAAAGGATTAGAACCTTCGGTAGTAGATACTGGTGATACAGGTAAACCATTTACGAAAGATGCGGATGTAACTGCAACAATCAACAAGATTTTAGCTCGTGGATATGAAAAAGTAGCTAACGTAAACGCTAACGAAAAAGATTATCCAACAACAGATGCAGAGAAAGTATTTGATGCAGATGCGAAAACAAACCAAGAATTTACAGTAACATTCAAGCCAATCATTAAAGATATTCCAACAGATCCAACTACTCCAGGTTATGTGAAACCAGAACCAGGGCAACCAGTAGTTCCAGGTGACAATAATGGACCAAAATGGCCAGAATCAGTTAAAGACTTGAAAACTACTGAATCTGTAACGCGTACTATCAAGTATATTTATGATGATGGAACTCCAGTTCCAGATGCTAAACTTGGTGCAGATGTAGCAGGTAAGAAAGTTCAAACACTTGAATTCACAAGAACAGCAAAAGTAAACCTTGTGACAGGAGAAATTGAATATGGAACTTGGACACCTAAGACAACAGCTGATTTTTGCAGCAGTGTAAACCCAATGATTGATGGATACACTTGCGTTAGTAAGTAATCCAACAACAGTGATGTTCCAGCTAAGACAGTAACCGCTGATGCAGCAGACTTCGAAGAAGTAGTTGTTTACAAAGTAAAACAAATTACAATTGATCCAAATGATCCAAACTTCGATCCAAATAAACCAGTAGATCCAAGTAATCCAGATGGACTAAAATATAAAGATCTTAAACTAGCTGAAGAAGTAAAACGTACGATTACGTACACTTATGCAGATGATGTAGCAGATGCTGCTAAACGTGGAACTGAAGCAGAACCTAAACACGAAACTACAGTAAGCTTTACACGTACAGCAACAGTTAATGCTGTAACAAAAGAAATTACTTACAGTGAATGGACTGCTAAAGATAACGATACAACTCTTGAAGGTAAAGCGACTGTCCCAGTTAAAACTGGATATGTAGCTACAGGAGATGTTGAGTCATCTAAGAAAGATGTAACGGGTGTTAACGCAACGGATAAAGATATTGTTGAAAAAGTTATCTACAAAGATTTAGGTAAATTTGTCCCAGTTGTTCCAGAAGGATTCACTCCTCCGACAATTGAAAACCCACAATATCCAAATAATCCAGATGACCCTACTAAACCAGGAACTCCTACAACTACGATTCCATACGTACCAGGAACTACACCAGTAGGGACCAAATGGACAACCATTAACTCCGAAAGATCCTAACGATAAGACAAAAGGATATAACCCACCAACACCAACAAATCCAACTGAGGATACTACAATCGTTTATACGAAAGATGGTTCTCAAGTAGCGATTACACACTTCATTGAAGTAAACAGTGAAACTGATAAAACTGAAAAAGGTGGAGTAGCTCAATCAATCGTAGACACAGGAGATACAGGAAAATCCTTCACGAAAGGTGCAGAAGTAACAGCTACAATCGAAGCACTGAAAGCTAAAGGTTATACAGTTGTTCAAAACAACTACCCAACAGACGGTAAGTTTGATGCAGACTCTAAGACTAACCAAGAATACAAAGTTCTTGTAACAGTTAAACCAGTAACTGTAAATCCAAACGATCCAAAACCAACTCCAGGAACTCCAATCGATAAAGATAATCCAAATGGACCAAAAATGGACTCCAGAGTTAATCAAAGAGTTAGAAGATGGACGTAAAGAAGAAGTTAAACGTACAATTAACTATGTATATGCGGATGGTAAGAAAGCTGCTGATACAAAAGAAGAAACGAAAGAATTCACACGTTCAGCAACAATCAACCCAGTAACTGAGGTAAGATTACATTCGGAGACTGGTCACCAGCTCAAACATTTGAAGCTGTAACTTCACCAGAAATTAAGAACTACACTCCAAATAAAGTGACTGTACCAGCATCAGAAGTAACAGCAACTGCTGAAGACATCAATGAAACAGTAGTTTATACTACAAAACCAGTAACATTAGATCCATCTAAACCAGCGGATCCAAACACACCGAATGTTACTCCAAAACCTGATGACAAAAGTACCAAACGATCCAAAAGGACGTACTACAAAGAATTAGGATTAATTGAAGAAGTAACTCATACAGTTCACTATAAACTAGCTGACGGATCAGATGCGGGTATCCCTGATAATGTACAAACATTAACATTTACTCGTACAGCTGACCTAGATCCAGTAACAGGAGCAATCTCTAACTTCTCTGATTGGAAAGCTAAAGGTGACGATACAACAATTGATGCTGTAACAACTCCAAACAAACCTGGATATGTAGCTTCAGCGAAAACATCTACAGAACGTACAAAATGTAGCAGCTACGGATAAAGATAGTGAAGAAACAATTATCTACCGTAAACTTGGTTCATATGTACCGGTAATTCCAGAAGGAGTAATACCTCCAGCAGGAACTGACTTAACACCAAAACCATATGAAACTCCAACTAATGAAGATCCTACAAAACCAGGAACACCTGCTGAAACTCCAGTAGTACCATACATCCCTGGAACAACACCAGTAGGACCAGACGGTAAACCATTAACTCCGAAAGATCCTAACGATCCAACGAAAGGTTACGAAGTACCAAAAGTACCAGAAGATCCAACTCAAAACACTACAATCACGTATGTTAAAGATGGTTCTCAAGTTGCTCTAGTTCACTTCATTAAAGTTGATGGAACTGCAGTTCACGTATCAGTTGCGGAAGCAGGCGACACAGGTAAAGTAATCAAGACAACAAACATTGATAACGTTAAAGCTGAATTAGAAGCTAGAGGTTACGAAGTTGTTACACCAACAGATCCGGCTTATACAGCAGAACGTGTAGCATTCTATGCTGATGCAAACCGTACATTTGATGATAAAGATGATAAAAGGTAATGATGGAATTAGCCAAGTTTACTATGTAATCGTTAAAGAAGGAATCACTCCAATCGATCCAGATAAACCGCTAGATCCAAATAATCCAAATGTTACTCCAAAACCAGGAGATAAAGTACCAGGAGATCCAAAACAACGTACATACGAACAACTTGGATTATTAGATGAAGTTAATCGTACAATCAACTACAGATATGCTAATACTGATAAAGTAGAAGAAGCAAAACGTGGTCAAGAAGCTGCAGCTACTGTAGAACAAAAACTTCGTTACTCTCGTAAAGGGTGATCTAAAACAAAGTAACAGGTGAAATCACTTATACTTCTGATTGGACTGCACCACAAACATTAGTTGAAGTAACATCTCCAGTAATTGAAGGATATGTTGCAGATATTAAAGCAGCTGAAAAAGTAGAGAACGTAGCTCACGATGCAGCAGACTCAGTAGTAAATGTTGTTTACTCACCACTAGGTAAATATGTACCAAAAGTACCAGAAGGATTTGAAGTTCCAAATATTGATAAACCTCAATATCCAAATGATCCAAAAGATCCAACAAAACCAGGAACACCAACAACAGTGATTCCTCATGTTCCAGGAACAACTCCAAAAGATCCAAATGGAAACCCACTGAAACCAGTAGATCCAAACGATCCAACTAAAGGATATGTTCCACCAACACCTGGAAACCCAACAGAAGATACTGAAATCACTTATGAGAAAGATACTCAAAAAGCAACAGTAACTTATGTTGTAGAAGGAACAGGAACAGTACTTCACACAGATAACCTAGAAGGTAAATCTGGAGAACCAATCGAGTACAGTACAGTAGCTAAACTTGTTGAACTTAAAGCTCTAGGATATGATCTAGTAACTGACGGATTCACAACAGCTACAGATAAGAACTACGATAAAGATACGAAAGTGGATCAAAGCTTCGTAGTAACGGTTAAACCACACGTTGAGCCACTTAAACCAGTAGATCCAGAAAATCCAAGTGATCCAAACAAACCAAAACCAGGACAACCAATTGATCCTAACAACCCTGACGGACCAAAATGGACAGAAGATCTAATTAAGAAAATTGATACAACTCGCCACGTTAACCGTACAATCACATACGTTGATGAAAAAGGTAACAGAGTAACTTACACAGATAAAGCTGGTAAAGACTCTACAGAATCTATCAAAGATAAAGTTACATTCACTCGTGAAGGTAAAATCAACGCTGTAACAGGTGAAATTACATACGAAAACTGGACTGCTAAAAAGATGGAGATACAACATTTGATGCTGTAACATCACCAGTAGTTAAAGGATACATCCTGAAAGATGCAAAACAAAAAGAAGTAGCAGCTACAGAAGGATTAACTGCAGATTCTAAAGATGAAAACATCGAAGTAGTTTACACTAAACTTGGTTCATGGGTACCAAAGTACCAGAAGGAGTAACTACCCAATCGATCCAATTCCATATCCAAACGATCCGAAAGATCCAACAAAACCAGGAAACGATAGACCAATCGTTCCTTACGTACCAGGAACTACACCAAAAGTACCACAAGATCCAACTAAACCAGTTGATCCGAAGACTAACCCATTAGTTCCATTAACACCAGTAGATCCAAACGATCCAACTAAAGGATATGAAGTACCACCAGTACCAACTGAGCCAGGTAAAGATATTGAAATCAATTATGTAAAAGATGAGCAAAAAGCAGTAACTAAATTCGTAGATCTAAGTGGAAACCCAATTCCAGGAGTTTCAAATATTGAAGAAACTGGTAAATCTGGAGAACCGTTAACAAAAGCAACAGAAGTAACTACTGAAATTGCTAAGTTAATTGCCAAAGGATATGATTTAGTAAGTAACAACTATGGTAAAGATAATGATGGAAACTTCGATAAAGATTCTAGCAAAGATCAAGAATACACTGTAGTGTTAATCTCATATTCAAGATGTACCACCATTTGATCCGAAAGATCCAAATGATCCAAAAACACCGCAACCTGGACAACCAATCGATCCAAATAATCCAACAGGACCAAAATGGACAGATGAATTAATCAAAACATTAGAAACAACTCGTCACGTTAACCGTACAATTAAGTATGTTGACGAAAAAGGAAATGAAGTGTCTAAGGCTGTTACTGATAAAGTAACGTTCGCTCGTGGAGCTAAGTTAAATGTAGTTACAGGAGAAATTACTTATAACGAATGGACTGCGAAAGATAACGATACAACATTTGTAAGAGTAGTATCACCGATTGTTAAAGGATATATTCTAAAAGACGCTAAACAAGAAATAGTTCCAGCATCAACAGGATTAACTGCAGATTCTAAAGATGAAAACATCGAAGTAGTTTATATCAAACTTGGTTCATGGGTACCAAAAGTACCAGGAGGAGAAACTCCAATTGAGCCAATTCCATACCCAACTGATCCAAATGATCCGACAAAACCAGGTACAGATAAACCAAGAGTACCTTATATCCCAGGAACAACGCCAGTAGTACCGAAAGATCCAACTAAACCAATTAGTCCGGATAATCCACTAGTACCGTTAACTCCGGTAGATCCAAAAGATCCAACTAAAGGATATGAAGTACCACCAGTACCAACGGATCCAAGAGTAGATACACCAATCAACTACGTAACTGATAAGCAAAAAGCTATCACAAACTTCGTAACTGAAACTGGTAAAGTAGTATCAACTCCAGTAGTGATGAAGGTGATTCAGGAGCTAATTTCACTGAAGTCTAAAGTTGATGAAGTAACTAAAAACTATTGAGAAAAACTTGAAAAAGCTGGATACAGGTAGTTAAGAACGACTTCCCATCTAAAGATACAGACAGAGTATTTGATAAAGATAAAGTCTCGTAGATCAAATCTTCAATATAACAGTAGCTGAAAGAATTATTCCAGTTACACCAGGTAAACCAGTAGATCCAAATGATCCAAACTACTTCGAAGCAGATGGAACTCCAGTATCCCATCTACACAGAGCCAGGTAAACCAGTGTTCCCTAACGATCCAAACAGCCCAGTATGGCCAAATACTGTAAAAGATCTTGTAACTGAGAAATCAGCTACACGTACTCATCAAGTATGTAGAATCGTAACGGAAAAGAAGTAACTGAAACTCATGTATAGAAACAATCAAATTCACTCGTGAAGCTAAAGGTTAACTTAGTAACAGGAGAAATCACATATGGAGAATGGACAGCAGATCGTAACGATGATATCTTCAGCGATGCCAGTACCCAGTTGTTAAAGGACACGTGCTAAAGATGTGATTTAGAATCATCAACTAAAAGATGTTAAAGTAACACCTGATACAATCAAGGATATCAATGAAACAGTTGTTTACGATAAGTTAGGATCATGGGTACCAAACATCCCAGGAACTCCAACAAATCCAATTCCATATCCAAAACGATCCAGAAAGATCCAACAAAACCAGGAAGCGACAAACCAATCGTTCCTACGTGCCTGGACATACTCCAATGGTACCTCAAGATCCAACAAAACCAGTTGGACCAAACAACCCATTAGTACCATTGAAACCAGTTGATCCAAATAATCCAACTAAAGGATATGAAGTACCAAACGTACCGAACGATCCAACTAAGGATACACCGATTAGCTACGTTCCAGTACTCACATCCAACGCCAAAACCAACTCCAACAATTCCGGCAACACCGGAAACTCCTAAAGCTCCAGAAGCACCAATAGCTCCAAAAGCGCCAACTCAAGTTAAACGCTTAGCAAACACTGGTACAACTGAAACTAACACAGGATTAGCTGGATTAGGAATGGCAATCTTCGGTGGATTACTTGCAGCAAGACGTCGTAAAAACAATGAAGATTAAGAATAAATAGCTAAGAATGATCTTAGTTAGAATAAGACCCACTTTCGATGATACTTCGAAGGTGGGTCTTGTTTTGTAATTAATGGCTTCTGAAGTGAGTGAGGGTATAATAGTAATATGAATCGAGGTTTGACTCTATTGCGTAATTCTAGTAAAGAAAAATTACTTGGATACTAAAATGTTAGAAAAACCCACTATTAATGAGTATAATTAAAGTGAAGAAGAAAAAGAAAGCTGAAAAAGGAGTTGTTAATTATGGAAAAAGCATACGATGGTAATGCTCGTTTATTGAGTGATTTATCGATGAACATAAAGGAAGCAATGGAATTTATGAAGAAATTGCAAGAGTTACCTGACATATGGATGATAGAAGTAGAATATTACTGTAATAACTGTAATAGTTATTTTTGATGCTGATAGCTAAGGCTTTAGCTATCCAACTTGTCCCACTAGGTTCGGATAATGTTTCAGATTTTTAGAAATTATAATCAAATATACATCTCAAAAAGGACAGAAAAGTAAATTTTTACTCTCTGTCCTTTTTGAATATTTACTAAATATCTAAGCAACAAATTGCTGCCTAGATTTTATTACTCATTTTTCTCTGTGTTCCGAATTTGATAGGGAGTCTTAATTAACAGCAATCCCAGTTGAATAATGCATCTTCAAAATCTAAGTTTGCTAATTTTTCTTTGTTAATAAAGAAGTTTGCAACTCCTGAATCGCTCCTACATAATTAGATTATCTTTTGTATTTGGATCCCATTCGCTTTCATTTGAAGTAACATTGTGTCGTACGCTTCTTTATTCTCAGGGTCACGAGGATCCCATTGAACGAATGTTGGATAACCTCCGATAGCGTGTTTAACTCCCTCAAAAGCTTTTGAAATAGAGTCACGTAGACTTTTTCATCAAGATCTTCGTATAAATCTTCCATCTTTTTCATCTGAGGAATAATTCGTGGATAGCATCTTTGCGACGTTCTCGAATCAAGAAATCTGTAGCGTAATTGTAGAAGTTCCTTTGCTGAATATTAGTGCAAATGATGCATCTTTTTCTTTGGAATGGAGAATGTTCATCGCATTATCTTCGCTAGAAGATGATATTTGCTCAGCACATCACTGTTTTGTTATACTATCGTCTATATCTTTGATATATATTTAACAACATTAGTTCCTTTAGAATTTAATCCGAAAGAATCGTCGCGTGAAATCCAGAATTGTAGTAATCCTTCTTTTAGGATAAATATCATTTTCAGGAAGTTCAGTACAGTTAATTTGAGCTAGTAGTGCAAGTTGATTTCCTTCTGCATCTACAGGTACTTTCGACATCTTAGTGCTATATGAGAATTCCTCAAATTTACTAGTTTTAATGTTAAGACCCTCTATCTCCATTAATAGAAATAGCTGATATATTCTTTTTGTGTGTTCATTTTCTAATCTATAACTTTTATTGATATTTTCAATTGTAATCATAAAACCCCTCCGATATACGCACGTATTTTAATGTTTAAATAGGTGATACATCGTTCAATGTATAAAACTCATGTACAATAATTTTCAATATATGTTTTTGTGGTGAAATTTTATCAATTTGATTAAAAGTGCTTGCTTGATTGTCGTTATACCAAATTAAATTATTATCTATTGCATATAATAGTTAAATATGCAATATTCCACGCTTTCATTCTATCATACGTCTTGTTGTTGGTCAATAGTAACAAAATCATAATAAGGTAAAGTTGAATGCCTCCAATGTTTGTTTGTATAAATAAGGTATGTTTAGAAAGCAAATGAAAATGAAAAAGCAATTAAATTTTAAATAAAACACATAAATTTTCAAATTAAAAATAAGATAGAGTGAAATTTAAAATTTAAAAGTATATTTTAAGTAATATTTTATAGTTTTTAAGTTGTTTTAAAGTATATTTTTAAAGTAAAAGTGTAGTTATTCTGTTGTTTTATTGTTTTTACAGGTTAAACGTTGGTTTGAAAGTGTTTTTATATATTTACCCAAATAGAAACTGTATTAATTGTTACTTGATTGAAATACATAAATTTTCGAGGATGAGGAGTAGCTGTAATTTTAAAATTTTTATAGTTGTTTCATCTGATATTTCTTATTATTTTGAGTTATATAAATAGAAAAATTTTTATAAAAATAGAGGTTTGTAAATTATTCTGAAAAAATGTATAAAAACATTAATGTAAAATATTTCCTACTATAATTATGCTTAAAATATGAGATATTACTAGATTACACTAATTATATAAAATAACACTAAATTAATAATTTCCACTGAAAATTATTATTTTTAAATGAACAAATAAAAGAAAATTTGGTAAAGTATATAAGGAATTTTAATAAAATTCAAATTAGTTTCAAAGTGAAGATCAGCGTAGTTTTAGTGCTGATTTTGATGTTGGATTATTGAAGTGTTATATTAATATTATCTAATCTTATGGTATGAGTTTTTGAAGTTAAAGAGAGTTTTCCAGAAAAGGATTTTGTGTTTAGTTGTTATATTAAACCAGCAAGAATGATATGCAAATATACGCTGAGAGATAATTTATGTAAAAAGATCAGGAGGAAATATATGGTAGGATAATCAATACCTAAAATACCAAAGAAGGTACTACTAAGGTAGGAGTTACTCTGTCAAAGAAATTTAAAGTTGGTACATCATCAGTGATTAATCGGTTGCAGTATTTTCTTAGGTGCTGGAGCAGTGGCTCAAAGCATCTGAAGAAGTGTCCAAACAACAACACTACTGCAGACTGACACAGCAAACGCAGGTGCAAAGAGAGAGACTCCACAAAGCTGTAGAGCAGCTAAAAGTGGGAGACACTAAAGAGATTGGCCGCGGCGGTGGCAGCAAGGAGTGAGACGCAGGCTCCTGGAGGCAGAGCGAAAGCGACAAAACTGCAGACAGAGAGCAGGCTCTAGAAAGTGGTGTTGATGGCTTGGGACAAAGGTTAGTCGTCGTTAAAAGTGCTGATTGAGGCGGTGGTAAAGCGGGCTGCGTGGAAGGGTCAGCGAAACAGCAAGCGGTGTTCGCGAGGCTGATGACAGACTCGGGAAGGAGTGGATGCAGAGAGTGGCTGCGCCCAGAGCGTTGGGCTCTGCAGTGGTGGGATCAGGTGCAAAGTGACTACGTTTGAAGGAAGAAGCTAAAAAGCTGAAGAAAAAGGCAAAATCTGAGAGAGAAAGGAAACAAACTGCAGAAGTTCAAAGCAGCTAGAGTTAACTCAAGTAGCTCAGAGCAGAAGTAACAAACGTACTTGCTAAAGAAAGCGATTCGTAAAAATGAGAGTTAAAATCAGAAACCAAACCAGCTGTAGAAAAAGCAGTGGTTAAAAATGAAGAGATTATCAAAGTGGCTAACAACACTAGGAAGTGAAATGCCACTAAAGAGAACAAATCGCTAGAAGTTTAGAAGAACTTGGAAACTCCTATTAAAACGGTATACTCTGAGTTAGAAAAACGCTGTAGTGTTCCGCCGTGATGGTAAATACGGAGTAGCTCTTTCAGCAAACAAGAAGGATATATACTCTATCTTCAACAGAACTAGAAGAGAAAATGGTGAATTTGCAACGGCGACTGGTAAAACCTATAAAGAGTTAGATGGCAATCCTGCATATAGAATTTATGTTAAAGGATTCCAATCTGAGAATACAGAAGTTGCTGCCAGCAACACAACCTGGCACTGGAGCACGTACTGACCTTCCGCTATCAAAAACAGAAGCACAGAAACTTGGACGTGAAGCAGCGATGTGGAATAATAAGCTTCGTGCAAGTGGTCAAAATAATAATACTAACTCATATGGATCAGGTGGAGCTTATGAATATCTAGCAACAGAAATTTATGGATACACATATGAACAAGGTAACCACTATGTTTATCTTAAAGATGTAACAAAACGTTTCGATTTAAATGATGAGGCGAAAGCGGCAGGATACACTATCAAGAGTGTTACTCCGTTGAACTTACCTCCAGGATTAGGGTATAACGCAGCTACAGATACTGTAGAAGGTTATATTGGTGCAAATATTCAAAATGGTGTATATGATTTCCGTTATGAACTAACTGTTGCAAAAGGTGATACTGAACAAAAAGTATTCTTCCGTGACCTGCAAGCAGGGTGGATAGGTTGGCAAGATTCAACTGCTCCTAGAATTCAAGGTTCTTCAACAATGGTTACTATTGGGGAGGATGTAAGCCATGAATTAAAATATGTTGATAATGATGGAGTAAATAAAGATACACGTGCTAACTATCAGCGTGAAGATGGTTCTAAGTTTGTAGCTGGTTCAAAAACTGCGCCTAATTCAACTGCTAAAAAAGCAGAATTTGTGGCAGCTGACGGGACTACTGTTAAATCAATGAGTAGTCCTCAAACAGTTACTGCTTATACAACATTAAATGGTAAAACGAATGGAACTAAACCAGTATCTCTTGACGATACTATTCCAGGGTTAACTTACGCACCAGAAACAGGTTTAATCACAGGTAAACCAACAGAAGCAGGAATCTTTACTGTAGCAGCATTAGCTAAAGATTATAACAGTGCATCAGCATGGAACATGAATGGACAAGAAGCACATGAAAATATCACAATTGCAGTTGCTCCTAAGATCACAGTGAAGAATGTTGAAGCTTATGCAACGAATGTACCTGTGACAATTTCAAAAGGAGCTAATAAAGCTGAGATTACAACACCAGATGGGAAAGTAACAAAATTAGTAGTTAAAGATGGAAACTGGGTTGTAGCAGCAGGTACTACAAATACAGCAGTTCAAGAAGGAGCGGTACTAGCACCAGTTGCAACTTCAGGAGAATCAACTATTAACTTAACAGTGACTCCAGAAGCTACAAAATATGTAGGAGTAGATAGTATTGTAGCTAAAGCAACTACAGATAAAGTTCAAGCATACTTACAACGTGAAACAGTAAAGTTAAAGATCACAATCAAAAAGAATATGTAGCAACATTTAATCGTGCAACAGGTAAATACTCTCTACCTGTGGAAGATGCATATCACCTAGAAGAAAATGGAGATAACACAATTCTTACAGAAAGACGTGTTTATACAGAAGCGCAACCTAACGGTGATGTTAAATTATTTGTTTATGAATTCACACGTACTTGGAATGCTAAATCTTCAGCGACAAATCTAGTAGATAAAGTAGCAGAAATTAGAAAAAATGGTGAAGTAACAGCAGTAGGAGATGTTTTCCGTACGGAAACATTATTACCAAATGATCAAACGTCAAGTACTCAAGGTAGAACGATTAAAGTAAATTATGTATTCAGTAACAAATCAGTGGACTGCATCTGATGGATCTATGGTAACGGCAACAGAAACAGGTGCAGGATGGAAGGTTTCAACTGATTCAGGATTTAATGGGTATGTGCATTCCGTGAAGCAGTAGGATCAGATTTAGCGTCTATCAAAATGCCAAACCAACAGGAACTTCAACAAGTTATTCAGAAGAAAAAGGTGCAACAGTAGACTTAATTAAATCTACTAAAGCAAATGTAGCATTTGCAGACACAATCGATGACAAGACATCAGCAACAGATTCTGATACTATTAAAACAAAAAGTAACAACAACTGCACCAGACGGAACAGTAACTGACTGCAATGGAGCTCAAGCAAGAAGAAACTGACCTCTAGCAAGCTCAACGTTCACGCAGCTGAGAAAACTCAAGCAACGGCAGCTCGAAGCGGTAAAGAGAAAACAAGAAGAACAAAATAAATTATGCAAGTTTACAAGAAAGATTAGATCGTCAAATAAGAATGGTTGAAGATGCTCAAACGGCATTGAGATAATTTAAGTACGTACAATGGTTCATCAACAGCGGAAGAAATGGCTCAAAAGAATGCTTACGTAGCAAAAAGAAATTAAAAGCAAAGGCTTTGAAGCAGATATCCAGGCAGCTAAAGGGAATGCAGCAACACTTGATTTCTAAAGTTACTGCAACTAGAACCAGAAGCTAGAGAAGCTGAGAGAGCTGTGGAAAGCTGCGCGTGCAGCCCTTGAAACAGCTGCAGAAAGCAAACTTAGCTAAAAGCTGTAACGCTTATGTATTATCTCCAAAAGGACGTTACAAAGTAACAGCAAGAGCAATGTGAGACTCCAAACGGTGTTGTAACAACTCCAACAGTGAGTGGAACAGATGCTGGAGAAGTAATAACAGAAGATGCAGTAGCAGGCACAGCTTACTACATCATGTAGCAGATCCCAGAAGAAATCATCAAGGAGCTCAAGGTCAAAAACAAACTGACTCAATGGCAGATAATTTTCAATGATAGTGATGAAAGAAAGAAGAACTACGTATCAGATTACAAACTAGTGGAAGTCCAGCAACAGAGCAAAAGTTTCTTCAGTAACAACTGCAGAAGGGACTTACAGATAGATCAACAACAGGAGAGAGTAAGTTTCATTCAGGTAGAAGGTTTGTGGAGACAGCTACACCGATGAAGTATCAGCGAATGTAACGTTCAATGATGGATCAGGAACTCCAGTAACAGTAGCATGTTAGAAGGTAGCATAGACCAACTGCATATGGGTTCAACCATCCAGCAGATGAAACTACGGGAAAACAAGTCAACCTCAAACATCAGTCAGGAAAAGATCGTTTCTCTGAATTAAATACAGCGACTAACACTCCAAGATGGAACAAATGTAGACTGGACAACAGCTGCATACTCATTAAGAAGACTAATGCTGAAAGGTAAAAGTGGTAGTTGATGGAGAAGGAACATATTCAATCGATCCAACAACAGGAGTAGTAACATTTGAGCCACTTCCAACATTTACAGGAAAAAGCTAAAGGAATTAATGTACGAGTATGGCAGCAACAGCGACTGACTCGAAGAAATAAAGTTTCCGATGACATCAAGGAAAATACACTCCAGGTAGCACCAGTAGTACCAACAGGAGAAGGTGCACTTCAGAAGTGGAGAAACAAGGCCAAAGAGCAAGCAGGAGACACCTAAGTTTACACAAGGTGATGAAACAGCACCAATCACGAAATCAACGAGACAGCAACCAGCTAAATTCGTAGTAAATGGGCAGCCAGTAGAGTCAACAGAAATTCCAGCAACAAAAGATGGAAAAGAAGTTGGTAAAATACGTAATCGATCCATTAACGGGTGCTTAGTAACATTCAAACCAAATACAAAGACTTCCACAGGAACACCAGATCCAGCGACGGTACAAGTTAAAGATAAGAATGGAACACCAGCTACAGCAACACACACCAACAGTAGCACCAGTAGTTCAACGGCAACACCAAAAAGAAAACAACTGGAAGCACCAGGGACAACCTACAAACTCAAGAAACAGAGGTCAATGTTCAAACAAGGTGATGAAGTAGCACCAGTCGAAAGCAAAACTACAAGGATTAAAGCTGAAGTAGATCCAAGTGGTAATGGTAACAACAATGCCGGCTACAAAGGGCCGTAAAGAAGTTTGGAACACGTACACAATTGATCCAACAACAGAGTTATACATTCAACCAAACAAAGACTTCAAGGAACACCAGATCAGCAAGGTTCGCTAAAGATACTAATGGAACAAAAATGAAAACACTTACACACCAACAGTAACACCAGTAGTTCAACAGCTGAACCAAAACAACTGGAAAACAAGGACAACCACAAACTCAAGAACAAGTCAATGTTCAAACAAGGGTGACGAAGTAGCGCCAATGACAAAACTACAGTTAAACTAGTGAGCCAGAAGTGGTAATGAAGTAACAACAATACCAGCTATGAAAGATGAGAAGAAGTTGGAACATACACAATTGATCAACAACAGGAATTATTACATTCAACAAAACAAGACTTTAAGACACCAGATCAGCGAAGTTGTAGCAAAAGATACTAACGGAACAAAAGTAGAAACACACACCCAGCGTTAACACAGTAGCACCAACAGCAGGCCAAAAAACAACTGGAAAACAAGGACAACCACAAACTCAAGAAACAGAGTCAATGTTCAAACAAAGGTGATGAAGTAACCAATCGACAAAACTACAGTTAAACTAGTAGGTCAAGTGGTAACGAAGTAACAACAATCCAGCTATGAAAGATGGAAAAAGTTGGAACATACACAATCGATCCAACAACAGAATGATACATTCCAACCAAACAAAACTTCACAGGAACACCAGATCCAGCAAAGTTACTGACTAAAGATACTAACGGAACAAAGTGAAACTCTTACAACAATAACACCAGTAGCCAACAGCTGAGCCAAAACAACTGGAAAACAGGACAACCTGAGCTCAGAAACTGAGTCAGTATTTCAAACAAGGTGACGAAGTAGCGCCAATCGACAAACTACGATTAAATAAGTGAATGATGAAACAAGTAACAACAATGCCAGCATGAAAGATGGAAAAGTTGGAACATACACAATAAATCCAACAACGAAGTTATTACATTTCAAACAAACAAAGACTTCACAAGACACCAGACCCAGCGAAAGTTGTAGCTAAAGATACTAACGGAACAAAAGTGAAACTACTTACACCAACAGTAACTAGTAACTCAACAGCTAAAGCAGCTGAACAACAGATATCAAGGTAAAAACCTGAAAGAACACCAACGTTCACTCAAGGTGATGAAGCGCCAATCACGATTACCCAGACACAGCAGCTCAATTCGTAGTAGATGGAAAATACAGATACAACAATTCAGCAACAAAGATGGAAGAGCAGAATTGGAACATGCAGTTGATCCAACAACAGGTAGTAACATTCACACCAAATAAAGACTTCGTAGGAACACCAGACCCAGCGACAGTACAAGTTAAAGATAAGAATGGAACACCAACATCAGCGACTTACACACCAACAGTAACACCGGTAACACCAACAGCAGATCCAGCTGAAACAACAGATATCAAGGGCTAAAGAACAAAACGGAAAAACTTGGAGTTCAAACCAGGAAAGCTAGAAGTACTAATGGATGATGAAGTACCAGCAACATTCGGAAGATGGATCAACAACTAAGACAATTCCAGGAGAAGGAACATACACAGTAGCACCAGACGGAACTGTAACGTTCACTCCAGAGAAAACATTCACAGGAAAAGGAACAGGAGTAACAGTTAAACGTGTAGATAAGAACGGAACACCAGTAACGGCCAAATACACACCGACAGTTACACCGGTAACACCAACAACGAGATCCAGCTGGGGCAGCAGATATCCAAGGTAAAGAACAAACTGGAAACCAACATTCAAACCAGAGACCAGAAGTACCAGTGGATGATGAAGTACCAGCAACATTCGAAGATGGAACAACTGAAAGTAGTACCATAGGAGAAGGAACTTACAAGAGTAAAACCAGATGGGACAGTAGTCCTACCTAGAGAAAAACTTCTGGGACAAAGGGACAGGAGTGACAGTTAAACGTGTGTAGATAAGAACGGAACACACCAGTAACGGCAAAGTTACACACCAACAGTTACACCAGTAACACCAGAAGGAACACCACTGCAGAAACAACAGATATTCAAGGAAAAGAACAAAACTGGAAAACCAACTTATTCAAAACCAGGAAACCCAGAAAGTACCGATGGATGACGCGAAGTACCAGCAATACGCAGATGGACTCAACAACTAAAGACAATCCAAGCAGAGGAACTACACAGTAAAACCAGATGGGAATAGTAACATTCACTCCAGAGAAAAATCACAGGAAAAGGAACAGGAGTAACGTAAAAACGTGTAGATAAGAACGGAACACCAGTAACGGCTAAATACACACCAACAGTTACACCAGTAACACCAGAAGGAACACCTGCAGAATCTGAAGGACCTAAAGGACAACCACAAACAGGAACACCAGAATTCAAAACCCAGGAAACTTAATGTGCCAATCGATAAAGATGTACCACCAACATTCGAAGACGGAACAACTACAAAAGTAGTACCAGGAGAAGGAACATACACAGTAGCACCAGATGGAACTGTAACATTCACTCCAGAAAAAGACTTCGTAGGAAAAGCTAAAAGGAGTAACAGTTAAACGTGTAGATAAGAACGGAACACCAGTAACAGCTACATATACTCCAACAGTACGTCCAGATACTAAATTCGTAGTTGTAGGTAAAGATGGAAAAGAAACTGAATTACTCCATCTAAAGATGAAAACACCATCTGAAGTAATCCCAGGATACAAAGTTGTTAAAACTGAAGCAGACAGGAAATACAAAAACACATCTATGAAAAAGTGACAACAACTACAAAAGATAAAGATGAAATGTAATTCCAGTGAAACAACTACTGAAAGAAGGAACAAATCCGAAGAAAGATATTCCAGGATACCGCTTTGTAGAGACTAAGACACTTCCAAATGGAGATACAGAACACGTATACGAAAAGTTAAAACAAGTTATAAAAGATGAAAGACGGAAATGTAATTCCAAATTATCCAACGAAGACGGAGATCAACCAGAAGAAAGATATTCCAGGATACCGTTTCGTAGAGACTAAGAAACTCAAACGGAGACGTAGAACAGCGTATACTGAAACGTTGAAAACAAGTTACAAAGATAAAGACGAAACGAAATCTGACTATCCAACAGAAGATGGAGACCAACTGAAGAAAGATATTCCAGGATATCGCTTCTGTAGAGACTAGAAACTCCAAATGGAGACATCGAGCACGTATACGAAAAAGTAACAACTCCAGTAGTAGAAAAACTACATCATGGATAGACGAGAATGGAAACCCATTAAAACCAGTAGTAGAAAAGGAACAAAAGTTCCAGGAGAAATTCCAGGATACGAGTTCGTAAGAACAGTTGTTGATGAAAATGGAAATGTACAACACATCTTCAAGAAAAACTTCACGTATTCCAGGTGAAAACAGAACTACAACATGGACAGATGAAATGGAAACCCACTAAAACCAACTGAAAAGGAACTTTTAGAATTGGTAAGATTCAGGATACGAGTTCGTAAGAACAGTTGTTGATGAAAATGGAAATGTACGTCACATCTTCAGAAAAGTAACAAACACTAGCAGGACAACGCCTAGCGAACACAGGTACAATGAGAAACTAATACTGGCTTAGTAGGATTAGGAATGGCGATCCTAGGGTGGGTTACTAGCGGGCAAGACGTCGTAAAACGATAAAACTAATTTGAAATCTAAGCAAAATACTAAACAAAACTCTTAAAAATAAAAGACTCTCGATAATTTTCGAGGGTGTAATGGCTTTAGCCAGTTGAGGAGGAGAAGTCTCCGAAACACCACCCGCTATGCGGGTGCGGATAAAAGTTAAAGACATTGAAAAATCATCCTTTCTTGATAAAATAAGAGTAGTTCAAGCTCTAACAAAGAGAAAGGATGATTTTTGAAATTATCAAATAAAACATAATAGTTTTATCGCATACAAAGTGGTTATGTAAATACTATATTGTATTTACTAAGTATAGACGAAAATAGAATTTAATCAATACAAACGAGACATAGTAGATATAATAGGTTATGTAAGTATAAAGGAGTGGAAATAATAGAAGGACATATAATGCCAGATCATATACATTTGCTATTACCAATACCACTGAAATATAGTGTATCAAGTTTTATGGGGTATTTCGAAAGGAAAAGTTCACTGATGATATTTGATATGCATGCAAACTTGAAATATAAGTATGACAGAAAATTTTGGGCAGAAGGATGGGTCACTATGCAAGTACTGTGGAGTCTTTGAATGAAAGTACAATAAGAAACACCAGCAGAGAACAAGAAACGCATGACATACCAATGAGACAACTGACAACGAGCACATACAAACCATTTGGAAGTGAGAAAATAGATAAACGTTTGACGGGTAGTGGGCGTTAATACACAATGGGGCATGAACGAATGTGAAAAGCCAGCGCCTATGAGGTGCGTGTTAGTAACAAAGGGTTATACCGAGAGAAACCACCACCTTTTCAGGAGTGGTCGTTATATTTGTTGCAAAATATATATTTCACATATTTCAATAATATAATAGAGAACAAAGACTGTGTTATAAAAGACAGCATAGAGTTATGTAGAGCACTTCCTGAAAATGAAAAACTATTTTGAAAACTATATACATTAAAAAGTATTAAATAGATAAAGAAAGTATATACAAATAAAGTAAAAGTTAATTTAATAATAACAAAAATATTACTGAAAATTTCATAATGAAAAATCAGATGATAAATATTTATAGAGGCGACAGAGGTATATTTGCGGACAAACAATGCAAATTTTGGTAAAGAGATTATTATGTAACAATATTGTAAATAAACAAAGTTATGAAAATTAATTTTATTAGGTTAAAAAGAGTACAAGCTTTGAAAAGAAAGTTTTTATAATATGGTTATATATAATTAAAATTAACTATAAATGAAAAAGAACTTCTAAGTGTATAATAGTGAAGCTTTAAAATTTCTTATATTAAAAGATTACAGGAGAAAGTCCCTTATGACAGGATAATGAGTATTTGAAAGGGTTAAAAGAAGGTGCTAAGGTAGAACACATTCTATCATTCAAAGTAGGTACGGCATCAGTAGTGTCGGTGCAAAGTGTCTGGGTGCAGGGGCGGTGGCTCAAGCCATCAGAAGAAGTTTCTAACAATACAACTGCACGAGACAACACGACAAACGCATGAGAGAAAGCAGAAACTGCACCTAAAGCGATAGCAGCCGCGGAAAAAGCAGAAAACACTAAAGAAAGCGTAGCAGCAGCAGTAGCAGCAAAGAAGTGGGAGGAGAAGCACCCAAAACAGAAGTAAAACAAGAAGAAGCTGTAGAAGCTAAATTAGATAAAAGTGGATGAGAAGCTTATATCAATGAGGTTTCCAGCTAATCTAGAAGCTGGAAAATACGCTAACAAAACAGATGAGTCTGTAGCAGCGTTAAAAGCTGATTTAGAAGAAGTGCGAAAGCTACTGTAGCGAATGCTAAAACACAAGATAGAGTTAAAAGCCGCACAACAAACTTGTAACGACCAGTAAACTCAAGGAATTAAAAATAAAACCAGTAGAGAGAGAAACACCAGCGGTAGATACTGAGCAAACGGTAAAGAAACTGTGGGTAGAGAAAGAAGCTGAGAACACAGAGCCAAGTACACAGCTAATTCTCACGCAACTAATGCAAAAAGCAGAAGAAGGTACAGGATTTGAAAGAAAGAAACGATTCAGGTTCTCCTCGATACCAGTACGTGATAAACTATGAGGATGCTTCATATGTAAGACGTAATGGAGTAACCTCGGCGGATACTTCTTTACCAGACTCGAACCAATGGTAAAACTGTAGTAGTGACAGTCGCAACTCCAGGAGGAGCTACAAAAACTTATGAAACGAGTAGTAAAATGGAAAATGGACGTGAATTTAGAAGCACCATTAAAATCTGGTAGGAAAGTGATCCATGGCCAATAAGAGGTACAAGATGAAAACTAAGGTTGCTACTGTTCAATACTAAAGGTAGTAAAATAATAAATTAAACGAGATGAACACAGAGTTTATCTTGGACGTCCATTTGTTAACGATACGGTAGTTGCGGGACTAGAAGTATTGGGTAAAAGTTCCGAAAGACGCGAATAATTTATGGGTAGGATCTCGCAGGTTCTTGGGACCCGTCAAGTAATTATGAACGGAGGGAATCCTCAATCTCAAGACACATCAACGCTAACTGCAACTATGGCAGATACTCAAGATGATCCTATCTTCCATTGTAAAATTAACATTCGTAAAAACGCAATTAAAGAAGGTGCTAACGGAATTAACACAAGCGCAATCTGGTTACAGTGCAGCAGGAGCTAAACCTGGAACAACAGAAGCAGCAGAGGCTAAACGTCTGGCATTAACTGCAACGAACGAAGCACCTACAATCGCGGCAACAAATAACGGAAGCGACGTGGTTGCGAAAAAGGAGAAAGCATTTGATATTGCAACTCTAGCAACAGTAGCAGACAAAGAAGATGATGCAAAACTTACAGTTGGCGAGCAGTCAAAAGCCAAATTAGTATCAGTTAATGAGCAAGTGCAACAACATTTAGCACTGCAACGCCGAGGTGAATACACATTAGTTCTTAAAGCTGTGGATAGTCAAGGTAAAGACTCTGCGAATACTATTACTAGAAAGAATGTAAAGAAAACCAGCCCTAACGCTGAAAATCCCATTCTCAGATCCAGCACCAGATAAAAAAGAAATATTTGTATACGGTGCAGAAGAAAACTCATTTGATATCAAAATCAAAGATGATAGTGGGAAAATTGTTAGTGCCACAGTAAGAGGTGGTAGTAACCAAGAGTTTAAACCAGTAGAAGGTGGAAACGAATAAAATTAATACTCAATATGGATTTACTGCGAATACTTTCAGTGCAGAAACAACAGCAAGTGAGGATTCACCAGCGGTAATTACATATTCAGGAACTCCAGCACCAGAAGGGAACTTCACATTAGATAAACTAAAAGCAGCAACTAAAGGAGAAAATCCAGCGGGTGTAGCTTTAGGATGGCGTTATGTAAGGGCTACTGATGCTGATGGAGGAGAAATCGCAGGTGTTGGAACTAGTGCAGCTGATATTGGTGCATTTAGGGTAATGCTTAAACCTCAAACCCAAAAATATGACATTCAATCACCTGCAGATGCTGATAAAGTAGCTGTAACAGACCCATCAGCTGTAACAGATGATGAGTTTAACAAAATTAAAGAAAAACTTAAAATAGAATACTCAAAAACAAACCCAGATAAGAATTTGGAAGCTAAACGTGGTCAAGAAGTAGCTGAAAAAGATGAAAGAATTGATACAATCACAAAAGTTGGAACGGATTTAGTAGTAACTTATAAAGATGGATCAGTTGATAAAAAACCACTTTCTGAGTTTGTTAACCTTAACAAACAGCCAGCAATTGATGCAGTTAACAAAGCAGCAGAAGATAAAATTGATGAAATCAACAAAACTCCAAATGCAACTGATGAAGAGAAAGCAGCAGCAATAGCAAAAGTAAATGCAGATAAAGAAAAAGCTGTAGCCGCAATTAATAATGCTAATGTAACGACAAAAGCAGAATTAGATAAAGCGAAAGAAGCAGGTTCAACTGCAATCGCAGCTGATAACCCAGTAGTAACGAAGAAAGATTCAGCTAAAGCGGATGTTGAAGCAGCTCGTAAAGCAAAAGCAGATGCTATTACTGCAGATAAAAATCTAAGCCAAGCGAAGAAAAAGATGCAGCTATTGCTAAAATTAACAAAGCAGCTGAAGATGCAACAAAAAAGCAATCGATGCAGCGACGACAGATGCAGCCGTAGATACAGCGAAAAATACTGGAACTACAGAATTTGGTAAAGTTAACCCGATAGCAAAAGAAAATGCAAAAGAAGCTATTGCAAATGCATTAACAGCTAAAAATAACGAAATTGATGTCGTACAGATTTAACACAAGCAGAAAAAGATGCAGCAAAAAGCAGAAAGCTAAGAAATTAGCAGAGATGCAGAACTTGCAAAAGTTGAAGCTCAACCTGATAACGCAGAAACAGCAGATGCAGCGGCAACAGCGCAAAAAATTGTTAATGATGCAGAAGACAAAGGTGTTGCAGATGTAACAGCAGTACACCCAATTGCTAAAGAACAAGCAAAACTAGCTGTAGCAGATGAATTAGCTAAGAAAGAAGCAGAAATCGATGCTCGTACAGATTTAACACAAGAAGAAAAAAGACGCAGCTAAGAAAGAAGCGCAAGATAAAGCAAAAGCAGCAACTGATGCTATTAATGCTCAACCAGCTATCGCAGATTCTGAAGATAAAGCAACAGCAGCGCAACAAGCAGTAGATACAGCGAAAAACACTGGTATATCAGAGGTTAAGGCAGTAAACCCAGAAGCAGCTAAAAAACCAGCAGCGAAAAAAGTAATCGATGATGCATTAAAAGCGAAAGAAGACGCAATTGATGCTCGTGCAGATTTATCAGATAAAGAAAAAGTAGCTGCAAAATTAGCAGCGAAAAATATTGCAGAAGCTGCGAAAAAAGCAATCGATAACGCAACAACAGATGCAGAAGTTGATGCAGCGCAAACTACAGGTACAGATAATATTGCCACTGTAAATCAGTAGCAAAAGAAGCAGCAAAACAAGCTGTAGCAGATGAACTAGCTAAGAAAGAAGAAGAAATCGACGCTCGTAATGACTTAACAAAAGAAGAAAAAGACGCAGCTAAGAAAGAAGCTCAAGCTAAAGCTAAAGAAGCTACTGATGCAATCAATTCTCAACCCGATACTGTAGATACACCAGAAGAAGCAACAGCAGCTCAACAAGCGGTAGATGCAGCTAAAGATAAAGGTGTAGCAGATGTTAAAGCGATAAATCCAGAAGCGAAAGCTAAGCAAGCGGCTAAAGAAGCAATTGATGACAAACTGGCAGAGCAATTAAAAGCTATTGAAAATACACCTGATGCTACCGATGAAGAGAAGAAAGTAGCATCAGATGCAGCAAGAGCAATCGCAGAACAAGCTAAAAAAGAAATCGATGCAGCTAAATCAGATGCAGATGTTAAAACTTTAGAAGACGAAGCAAAAAGCTGAAATCGATCTTTACCATTAGTTGAAGATAAACCAAATGCTCGTAAAGCAATTGATGAAGAAGCGAAAGCTAAAAAAACAGAAATCGATGCTCGTAATGATTTATCTCCTAAAGCTAAAGAAGCATTAAAAGCTAAAGTAGATAAAGTTGCGAATAAAGCTAAAGCAGCAATCGACGCAGTAAGTAGTGAGAGATGTTAATGTAATAGAAGAAGCAGATAAGGCAGCTATTAAAGCAATTGGAGATATCAATAGACCAATTGACAAAGTTCTTGTAAAAGACCCAAGTGCATTAACAGATGAAGAAAAAGCTAAAAATCTTAGAAGAAGTTAAAAGAGTTAATCCTACAGCCAAAGAAGTTAAATATAACGAAAATGGTAAAATCGAGGTAACTACTGGAAATGGTGATAAAGGAACGATTAATCCAGCTAAATTAGTTAAAACTGAAGAAGACTTAGATAACGGCAAAGGTGGAAACGACATTAATAAACCACTTGATAAAGTTATCGTGAAAGATCCTGCTAACTTGACAGATGAAGAGAAAGCTAAGATTGTTGCTAAAAGTTGAAGAGGTTAATCCAGATGCTATTGTAACGATAGATGAAAATGGAACTGTTTCTGTTTCTACCCAGATGGTAAAACTTCGGCAATTCCAGCATCGGATTTAGTAAGAACTAAAGAAGATACAGAAAAAGCTGGAGCAGGTAACTCTAATATTGTAAAACCAGCAGATGAGTAGTTGGTGAAGCAAATGATCCAGATGATCAAGCTAAAGTAGAAGCAAAATTAAGAGAATTAAACCCAGAGACTAAATCTGTTAAATTCGATGAAAATGGTAATGCGACAGTTACTCTAAAAGATGGAACTACAGCAACGATTCCATCGGAAGACTTATTCAGATCAGAAACTGATGTAAATAAACCAAACGCAGGAAAATGATGTAGTAAAACCAGCGGATAAAAACATTAGTAAAAAGATCCGAACGCATTAACTGACGAAGAAAAAGCAGAAATCGCAGCGAAAGTAAAAGAAGTAAATCCAGATTCAACAGTAGTAGTTGATGACAAAGGAAATGCGACAGTAACAACACCAGAAGGAAAAACAGCAGTAATTCCAGGAAAAGATTTAGTTAAAACAGAAGCAGACGCAGCGAAACCAAATGCAGGAAACGACGTAGTTAAACCAGCGGACAAAACACTAGTAAAAGATCCAGCTAAACTAACAGATGAAGAAAAAGCCGCAATCGTAGCGAAAGTGAAAGAAGTAAATCCAGGTGCGACTGTAGTAATTGATGATAAAGGAAACGCAACAGTAACAACACCAGAAGGAAAAACAGCAGTAATTCCAGGAAAAGATTTAGTTAAAACAGAAGCAGACGCAGCGAAACCAAACGCAGGAAATGACATCGTTAAACCAGCGGACAAAACACTAGTAAAAGATCCGAACGCATTAACTGACGAAGAAAAAGCCGCAATCGCAGCGAAAGTAAAAGAAGTAAATCCAGACTCAACAGTAGTAGTTGATGACAAAGAAATGCAACAGTAACAACTAAAGATGGAAAAACAGCAGTAATTCCAGGAAAAGACTTAGTTAAAACAGAAGCAGACGCAGCGAAACCAAACGCAGGGAAAATGACATTGTTAAGCCAGCGGACAAAAACACTAGTAAAAGATCCGAACGCATTAACTGACGAAGAAAAAGCAGAAATCGCAGCGAAAGTAAAAAGAAGTAAATCCAGACTCAACAGTAGTAGTTGATGACAAAGGAAATGCGACAGTAACAACACCAGACGGAAAAACAGCGGTAATACCAGGAAAAGACCTAGTTAAATCACAAGAAGACGCAGCGAAACCAAACGCAGAGACATTGCTAAACCAGCGGACAAAAACACTAGTGAAAGATCCAGCTAAGCTGACAGATGAAGAAAAAGCCGCAATCGCAGCGAAAGTAAAAGAAGTAAATCCAGGTGCACTGTAGTAATTGATGATAAAGGAAACGCAACAGTAACAACACCAGAAGGAAAAACAGCGGTAATACCAGGAAAGACTTAGTTAAAACAGAGCAGACGGCGAAAACAAACGCAGAAACGACATCGTTAAACCAGCGGACAAAACATTAGTAAAAAGATCCAGCTAAGCCTACACAGATGAAGGAGCAGCGATCGCAGCGGAAAAGTAAAAGAAGTAAATCCAGATTCAACAGTAGTAATTGACGACAAAGGAAATGCGACAGTAACAACACCAGAAGGAAAAACAGCGGTAATACCAGGAAAAGACTTAGTTAAAACAGAAGCAGACGCAGCGAAAACAAAACGCGGAAAACGACATCGTTAAACCAGCGGATAAAACACTAGTGAAAGGAATTCGCCGTAAACTCACGAACTGAAGAAAAAGCCGCAATTGCAGCGAAAGTTAAAAGAAGATCCAGACTCAACAGTAGTAGTTGACGATAAAGGAAATGCAACAGTAACAACTAAAGATGACAGCAGTAATTCCAGGAAAAGGGCTAGTTAAACTGACAGGAAGCAGATGCAGCGAAACCAAACGCAGGAAATGACGAGATTAAACCAGCGGACGAAAACATTAGTGCAAAGATCCGAGCGCATTAACAGATGAAGAAAAAGCCGCAATCGTGAAAGCAGCAGTAGAAAGCAAATCCAGACTCAACAGTAGTAGTTGACGACAAAGGAAACGCAACGGTAACAACTAAAGACGGAACAGCGATAATTCCAGGAAAGACTTGGATAAACAGAAGCAGACGCAGCGAAAAGCCAAACGCAGGAAATGACGTAGTTAAACCATGCCAGACAAAACACTAGTAAAAGATCCAGCAAAACTAACTGATGAAGAAAAGAAAGCGGCAATCGTAAAGCGAAAGTAAAAGAAGTAAATCCAGACTCAACAGTAGTGGCTGATGACTGTACAAAACGCAACAGTAACAACTAAAGCATCGGAAAAACACGGCAGCAATTCCAGCAGGAAAAGACTCTAGATTAAAACAGAAGCAGACGCAGCAAGAAACCAAACGCAGGAAAATGACATCGTTAAGCCAGCGGACAAAACACCAGTAAAAGATCCGAACGCATTAACTGACGGAGAAAAAGCCGCAATCGCAGCGAAAGTAAAAGAAGTAAATCCAGACTCAACAGTAGTAGTTGATGACAAAGGAAATGCAACAGTAACAACTAAAGACGGAAAACAGCAGTAATTCCAGGAAAAGCACTTAGTTAAAACAGGAAGCAGACGCAGCGAAGAGCCAAACGCAGGAAATGACGTATCGTTAAGCCAGCGGACAAAACGCAGAAAAGATCCGAACGCATTAGTCGGCGGAAGAGCAGAAATCGCAGCGAGTAAAAGAAGTAAATCCAGATTCAACAGTAGTAGTTGACAAAGGACATGCGACAGACAACACCGAGACGGAAAAACAGCGGTAATACCAGGAAAAGACGTGGAATGAAAACAGAAGCAGACGCAGCGCGAAACCAAACGCAGGAAATGACGTAGTTAAACCAGCGGATAAAACACTAGTAAAAGATCCAGCAAAAACTGACGATGAAGAAAAAGCGGCGATCGTAGCGAAAGTAAAAGAAGTAAATCCAGACCAACAGTAGTGGTTGACGACGATGAAACGACGGTAGCAACGTCCAAAGACGGAAAACAGCAGTGATACCAGGAAAAGATTTAGTTAAAACAGAAAGAGACGCAGCGAAACCAAACGCAGGAAATGACGTAGTTAAACCAGCGGACAAAACATTAGTAAAAGATCTGGGAACGCATTAACTGACAGAAGAAAAAGCTATGATCATGCGTAAAGAAAGTAAAAGAAGCAAATCCAGACTCAACAGTAGTAGTTGACGATACAAAGGAAACGCAACAGTGACACCTAAAGACGGAAAAACAGCGGATAATTCCAGGAAAAGACTTAGTTACAAAACAGGAAACCCAGACGCAGCGAAACCACGCAGGAAATGACGTAGTTAAACCAGCGGATAAAACACTGAGTAAAAAGATCAACAGCAAACTAACTGACGAAGAAAAAGCGGCAATCGTAGCGAAAGTAAAGAGGCAAATCCAGACTCAACAGTAGTGGTTGACGACAGCGGAAACGCGACAGCAACAACCAAAGACGGAAAAACAGCAGTAATTCCGGGAAAGACTTAGATTAAAACAGAAGCGAGCACCTAGCGAAACCAAACGCAGGAAATGACATTGTTAAGCCAGCGGACAAAACACTAGTAAAAGATCCGAACGCAGTGACTGACGAAGAGCCGCAATCGCAGCGAAAGTAAAAGAAGTAAATCCAGACTCAGCAGTGGTAGTCTGATGACAGAGGAAAGTGCAAACGGTAACAACTAAAGACGGAAAAAGACAGCGGTAATTTCCGGGAAAGGAGACTTAGTGAGACAGAGGCAGACCTAGGAGAAAGAGACACGCAGGAAATGACATCAATACACCAACTGCAAGAAAGCGCAGCTAAAGCACAGACGCTCTAACAGATGCAGAAAAGAAGCAGTTAAGAAAGCAGTGAAGCAGTTAGTCCAGGAGCACATTGCTGGTAATTGATGACAAAGGAAATGCGACAGTAACTACCAAAGATGGTAAAGTAGCGGTAATTCCAGCATCTAAACTAGTAATTCCAGCCGATAAAAGCAACCGATGGAAGCTGGACAAAGTGGAATTAATACACCAGCAACAAGAACATTAGTAGCTAACAAAGACAGCTAACACCGGAAGAAATCGCTACATACAAAGCAGCGGTAGAAGAAGTAAACCAGGAGCAATCAGCCAGTGGCCAGATGCGAAAGGAAATGCAACGGTAACAACAAAGACGCAGCGTGCAAACAGTGCACAGCTGACAATTAGTAAAGATGCAAATGATGCAGCAGCTAAAAATAACGTGAAAATATCAACCTTTGGACTTTGAAAAACAAACTGTAGCTGGATTTAGAACAACTTAACAGATGCAGATAAAGCAGGAGCTAAAGATAAGATTATAGCAGCAAATCCAAATGTAGCAGAAGTTGTCTTCGATGCGAAAGGAAATGCAGCAGTAATCCTTAAAGATGGACTTACACAATTTTAGAAGCTAAAGATATTCTTCCAAAAGCAGAAGAACAAACATCACCGGTGAGTTAATATCTCCTCAAAGTTCCGGGCAGGAGATCTAACGAACTTAGCGGATGTGAGAAAAGAAGCTGTAAAACAAGCATTAATCAAAAAGCAAACAGAATTAAAAGAAGCTGAGATTACAGTTTCAGCAACCGAGAGAACAACAATCGTATGTCCAGACGGAAGAGAAAGTAAGTAATTCCGGCAGACGAGTAAGAAACTAAAAGGTTCTAATGGCCAATCTAATGATAATGGTGGAAACAATAGAGCTTCAGCTGACAAAGCAACAAACTCTAAACTAGGACAACGCCTAGCGAACACAGGAACAACAGAAACTAATACTGGTTTAGCAGGATTAGGAATGGCAATCCTAGGTGGGTTACTAGGCGGCAAGACGTCGTAAAAACGATAAAAACTAATTTGAAATCTAAGCAAAACACTAAACAAAACTCTTATGAAGACACTGATACCATTTTCGAGGGTGTCTTTCTTGTGTTTTATTAACGAGATTGGATCACTCTCTGGAATATCTTTTTACACTTTGTAGCCGTGGTCGACTTATTTTTCTAAAATATCTTTTAATGTCTAAAGATGATTTCATGATAGTCTCGAGCATTTTATCAGAAAATTAGTACAAGAGTCCTTGCATTTGCTTGTTTGCCTATAGGAAAACAAAAACTGACGAAATGAAGTCAGTTTAGTATTCTGTATGATAGAGTTATATATGTTAGATATTCACATAGAGAGTGGCTAATAATAATCTATTTAGTTAATAAAAATTCTTCACAAACCCTTTACACGTTTGTGGATTCTATATGCCGTAGCTAATGAGACATCCATTGCCTTTGCGGTTTGTTTCATATTCAAAGTTTTTATAAATTCGCAGAAAAATTTTCATTTCTTGCTCCTCTAGGTATCTTTTTAAATATTCGAACAACTGTATATACACTAGCAGAAGTATCATCCGTAGAGTCTAATTTGTTATTGTCAAAAATATCTAAAGGTACACTCTTATCTTTGTTTCTATAGCGGATTTTCATCGATTAATTTTCTTTAATGGTAGTGAAAGCGAATCGGTCGAAGTCTTTTTCTTCAATTTTCCCTTCATTTAAGATTAAAAACCAACCAATAAACCTTCAAGTCCGTAATTGTAAAAATTCATGATGAAGTTTTTAGGTATGTTAACCTTATAAAAGTGCCATAGTAATTAAGTCCTTTTTAACTTCAAGCAATTCGTAAAAAGATTCTGTCTCCCTTATCGTTTAAATATAGTGTCATAATAAAAACCTCCTAAGTGCCACTCTCTATACAAATATCTTCTTTATAAAGACAATTATGAAAAGAAATCTATATTGAAATAGAAGTAACGTAGGAAAATAATTATATAGTAAATATAAATGAATTTCTACCTCTTACGAAAAAGTCCCTTCACTATATATAGTGTGTGCTATTTGTAACAAAAATTATGTGAAAAGTTCACACAATGTTCATATTGTACTAATTTTCTACGATAATATTATCCTTTATATTTTTCTAGCAATACAGCAAGTTTTTAAAAGTTTATCGCGATGTCGACAGATAGTCATAGGACTGCAGTGTTTACTGTCTGCAATACTACGTATAAACTTTCTTCTATAAATAAATCAACAAGAAGAAGCTGATCTTCTGTAGATAAAGTAGCCAGTGCATCATATAATGCCCTATAAATATCATTAGTAATTACGATCTCATCTGTTAATGAGAGTTATCTCTAATTAGATTTTCCCCGTCACTCATCTTCTGTATCGAATGCATATATGAAAAATAGATTATTACTACTCTTATCTTTTTGCTTTCGCACGCCTAACCTTGTAGCTCATGCTAGCAAATAGCTGAATATATTTTGTCTGAAACCTCAATTTCCTGGTTTTATTTATTTATATATATATCACAATATTTTCTCCTTTGAAATTAAATAAAGTAAGGGGTAAGACAATGATTATAACAGATTTACAGAAAAATAGTAACTATAACCCTAGAGTAATCTTTTAGAGATTTTTAAATTGCTAAAATAAAAATATAGAATAATTAATAAGAGGTTTAAAGGAATGTTAATGATAAAAATAATAAGTGAAATATTTTGTAAACACCTTCTCTTTAATAGTTGTATAACCGTCTCACGAAAACTAGACATAAAATACGGATTAGCGTATTGTTTTTACAAAGTAAAAGAATAATGGCTATAGTATCACTTATGTTTATATTGATTCTCAGTATATTGTAAGGCTGATATAAAGTCGCTAAAAAGGCTGTTAATTATTGTTTTTGTACAATTGTAATAGTAAATTAATAAAATAAATTAAAGTAACTGCTAAAATAATATTTTTAAAGATCTTTTGAGAATCGGTGAGTCATTTTATGGACATTTAATGAAGGTAAAATAGTCGTAAGAACTCGAATGAGTTTCTCATCATATCGTTTACTAATAATAACAAAAAGATGTAGAATAGCATGAATATAGAGATCAGGAGAGATATATTAAAGAGGTAGAGTTAGTTTGTCTTGACATCAAAACAACCAGATAGAACCGAAAAGTTTTATTTTATAGGTACAAAGTGAGATTATATATTCAATAAAAAGGCTGTTCAAAGGCAATATTAAGGAATATATAAAGAGGAGGAAAATAATGGTAGGAAAAAATAACCAATATTTAAAGATACCAAACAAAGTACAAAAAGTAGAATCATATTCTATTAAGAAGTTTAAAGTCAATTTACAGCATCAGTAGTAATTTGCAAGTATCTTTTTGGTGCTGGAACGAGTATCTGCAAGCTGCTGAAGAAGTATCAAACAACACAACTACAGATAATACAACAAATGCAGATTGAAAAGCAGAGGACACCAAAGCAGAAACAAAACCAGTAGTAGAAACTACTAAAGAAATTATTCAGCATAACAAAAAAAATGAGGCAGCACAAAAACTGAAGCACCAAAAGCAAGTAGCAAAGAAGAAGCTCCAAAAGTAAAACTGCTGAAAGAAATCTTAAAGCAAGCATCGCTACATTAGAAAAAAATTAAAATCAGCTCAGAGACTGATAAAGCAGCAGACAACAACAAAAGCATTAACAGCAACTAAAGATGTGCTAACAGAACAGCTACACAAGCAGAAGTAGATGCACAAGCTCAAGCAGTGCAAAAGCTTTAAGCCAAGTAGTAACAGAAGCTAAAACTCAAGGCATTCGACAAAAAATTAGAAGAAAAAGAAGCTGAACAAAAAGCTAAAGAACAAAAGCTACAAAGAAGAAAAAGAAGCAGCAACAACAAAAAGAATTAACACAAGTAACTCAGAAACAGAAGTAACAACAAACTTGCTAAAACTGAATTAGCTAAAAGACTTAAAATAGAAACAAAACCAGCAGTACAAGCTGCAGTAGTAAACAAAGAAACTTTAAAAACAGCTAAGAATTACTAGAAACAACAAAACTACTAAAAACAAATCGCTAAAAAGTTTATCAAATTAAGCAACTCTATAAAAGCAGTTTACACAGAAATAGAACATGAGCTAAAACAAGTAAATTCGAAGCAATTAGCAGAAGCAACAACAACCTTAAGATACTTCGACTGAAACAGGTAAAAATGGTTAGAAGATCATGGTTATTCTTCATTATCAGATATCAAAGTTAAAAACTAAAGAAGAAAACCTAAAAAGAAATCAAAGACTTGATGACCAAATCCAATGGTTGGACTTTTTGGAGATACAGGCAGTGGACAAAATCTAACTGCATCTAACCAACTCAAATTGGATCTACATATACAAAAGAATTGATTCCTGGTTATATCGTTACGATGAAAGTTAAGGAACTAAAACCATTTGAATCAACTGAAATATTCAAAAATCGTGTTGCGGGAACTGATTTAGAAAGTTCTTATCAACCAGACAAAGAAAATAAATTTAATCCAGAGAAAGGAGCAACAGGACTTGGAGCGAATCCTCAAAATGGATATACACACGTTAATAATGCTGGTTTATCAACTGGTTCATCTAAAACAACAATCGCAGGAACGAACCCTGCAGGGAAACCTCAAAACGGTCAAGCAGCTGGGGTTAAATTCGATGTAACAGCGACTTATAACGGTAAACCTGTAAAACCTGGTATTGTTATGACATCTGGGGAAGATATCGGACCACTTGAGTCTGAAATTTATACAACTAATGGTACTCCATGGGACTTAGCGGCGATTGTTGGATATAAAACAAATAAAAATGCTTATGTTCCACTTGATCAGTTTAAAGACCTTAATGGTGGTAAAACTGCTATCCTTAAATGGCAAGATGAAAAATTTGTTAATGCCTTAAACGGTGGGAAATTTGCAACTCCTGATTCTGCTACTGCAGGTCTTGGTTCTCAAGTATTCGGTGGATACCGCAATAACGGTGGAGCAGGAACGCCAGTCTTATCTACAGCAAACGTAACTGAAGTAGTATTTTATATCATGTCTTCTGGACAACAGTCTTCTATGATTGGTATCAAGTTCTCTGACTTCGGAGATCTTCCAGAATCTTATGGAATGGCTGAACACTTCTTAAGAACAGAGACTGTAGACTACTTAACTAAACAAAAGAAACAAATTCAGCAACCATATTTAGGTAAAGTAAAAGCAGATATCGACTCTGCACCAGGTACTCACGTACGTGGAATAGGTTCTGATGATGCTACAGAAACTGGAGATGAAGGTGTAGATCAACTTATTGCTCCAGACAATGTACATATCAACAAAGATACAGGACGTCCAGAAGTACAATTAGTTAGAGGTCTGGATAACACTTATAGAGTTAAAGTTCTTGCTTCAGCAAACGGTAATGACAACTACACAGATACAGTTGCTCCAGCATACGTGCGTGGATTTATTGACTTCAATGGAAATGGTAAATTTGATAAAGGTGAAGAATCTAATATCGCTACAGTAACAGGAAAAGACCAAGAAGTAGAACTTACATTTACAAACACTCAAGTAGTGGACACTACTAAAGATGTAGTAAACTTCCGTGTTCGTATCACAAAAGATGAATCTCAAGTAGAAAAACCTGTAGGAATTGCATACTCTGGGGAAGTAGAAGATAACCAAATCCAAGTAATTCACCCACCACGTGGAGATAAAGAAGAAACTACGGGTAAACAAGGTGAAACTCAATCAGTAGGTATCGAATTCAGAACACGCCATTAGGTGACGATGCATCTGACCTAGGTTCTAACAACGGTAAAACTACCTTCAACTCATATGGTAAAATTCAGTATACTGAACAAAAGTAACGTAATCAGTGCTGAAACTACTAAGAAAGTTCAATCTGAAGGTGTAATGATCGTTAATCCAGACGGATCAGTTAACAAAAACATACACTAAAAAGCAGGTCAAAGGTACATATACAGTAACAGATGATAAGGTTACATTTACTCCAGAAGCTAATTTCGTAGGTAAAGCTGATGGTATCGCACTACGTGCTGTAGATTCAAATGGTGAATCTACTGGATGGACTGCATTAACAGCTCAAAACGGTCTTGAAAACAACAATGATGGTACGCATACAACTACTACAAAAACTATGGATGCTGTATACATTCCAACAGTAACTCCAAAAGAAATCACTGCAGATCCCAGAGACATCAACAGATGTTCAAGGTAAAGAACAGAAGAAAACTCCAACATTCAAAACAGAAGGTGATTCGGCTACACCAGTAACACCAACTGCACAGTACCCAGCTAAATTAGTAGATCCAAAAACTGGAGCTAAAGTTGACTCTGTAACTGTAGATGGAAAGGAACTTACACAATTAACCCAACAACAGGTGAAGTAACATTCAACCACTTTCAACATTTCAAAGGAACTGCAACAGGTGTTGATGTAACATTAACAGCACCAGTAGGTCAAGATAAAGATGGCCAACCTGTAACTGCAACAGCTACTACAAAATACACTCCAACAGTAACTGCTGTAGAACCAACAGCTAAACCAGCTGACTCAGCAGGGGTACAAGGTGAGACTCAAAAAGGAACTCCTACATTCACAGCAGGAAATGCAGAAGTACCAATTAAAGAAAACTCTGTAAAACTTCTAAATACAGATGGAACAGAAGTTCAAACCTGGACAAACAACTCCAGCATGCTTTGAGATGAGTAACTCCAGTAGGGTACTACTCAATTGATCCAGCTACAGGTGAAGTAACATTCACACCAACAGACAAATCTTACACTGGTAAAGTAACACCAGCTAAAGTTCAAGCTGAAGATAAAAATGGAAGCAAAGTAAACACTACTTACACTCCACACATCGTAGGTGTAACACCAACAGCAACACCAGCGGAATCTTCAGGTATCCAAGGACAACCACAAGATGGAACTGTATCGTTTGCACCTGGAGAAACAACAGTAGAAGGTGTTAAAAAATCAGTACCAATCAAAGCTAACTCAGCGGTTCTTCTTGATGCTTCAGGTAACCCAGTAGCTCCTGGTACTCCAGTAGATGCTTTGGATCCAGAAGGAAATAAAGTTGGGGAATACACAATTGACCCAGCTACCAACAAAGTAACCTTCACACCAACGAATAAAGAATACAAAGGTAAAGTACAACCAGCTAAGGTTCAAGCAGAAGACGAAAATGGAACAAAAGTTTCAACAACTTACACTCCATCTATCGTAGGTGTCACACCAACTGCATCACCAGCTGAAACAACTGATGTACAAGGTGTTGAACAATCTAAAGAAGTAACCTTCAAACCTGGTAAAGCAACTGTTAACGGTGTTGAAAAAGAAGTGCCACTTGACCCTAATTCATTTACATTATTAGGTGAAGATGGACAACCAGCTACATCAGTACCAGCTAAAAACCCAGCAGGAGATGTTATCGGTACATACACACTTAAAGTTGTAGACGGTAAAGCAACTGCGGTATTTACACCAACTGATAAAACATATGCAGGAGAAGTTGCACCAGTTACTATCCAAGCTAAAGATACAAATGGAACTCCAGTAACAACAACTTTACACTCCAAACATCACTCCAGTAGAACCAACAGGAAAACCAACAACAACTGAAGGTGCACAAGGACAACCTCAAGAAGGAACTCCAACATTCACACCAGGTGACGCTAAAGTTCCTATGAAGATCGACGCTGATCAACCAGCTAAATTAATCGATCCAGAAACAGGTGAGCCAACTGACAAAACAACAATTCCAGCAAAAGACGCTAACGGAAAAGAAGTTGGTACATATACAATCGATCCAACAACAGGAAAAGTAACATTCACACCTAATAAAGACTTTACAGGTACTCCAGTACCAGCAACAGTTCAAGCGAAAGATGCGAACGGAACTCCAACAACAGCTACTTACACACCAACTGTTAAACCAGTAACACCAAAAGGTGTAGATACATTCACAAAAGATATTCAAGGAGCAGAACAAAAAGGAACTCCTGAATTCAAACCTGGTAAAACTACAATTGATGGAAAAGAAGTAGAAGTACCTATCGATACTAAAGAACCAGCTAAACTAATCGATCCAAAAACTGGTCAACCAGTAGATTCAGTAACAATTGATGGAGAAGGAACTTACACAGTTAATCCGGAAACTGGAGAAGTGACATTTAAACCAGATCCTCAATTCACAGGTAAAAGGAACACCAATCAAAAAGTTCAACGTAAAGATACAAACGGAACACCGGTAACAGCTGACTACACAGCGGTAGTAGTACCTGCTGATCCAGATGGAGACCATGTAACAACTGTGGATATCCAAGGTGCAGAGCAAAGTGGAACACCTAGATTCCATGGTGGTAAAGCAGATATCGATGGTGTAACCAAAGAAGTTCCTATCGATGAAACTGTTCCAGCTAAACTAATTGATCCAACTACAGGACAAGAAGTTGATGAAGTTGTAACAGATGAAGGAACATACAGAGTAGATCCAGATGGAACGGTTCACTTTAAGCCAAAACCAGATTTCGTAGGAAAAGCTAAAGGTGTAACTGTAAAACGTGTTGATACAAATGGAACACAAGCAACTGGCACATTTACACCAACAGTGGTTGGAACTTCTCCAAAAAGCAGAACCGTCAACTCTTCAGATATTCAAAGGTCAAACTACAAGAAACCAACCAGTTAAATTTACAGGGTGGATCAGCGGTTGTTAAAGATCCTGTAACAGGAGCTAAAGACAGAAAAAAATCTGTAGATATCGATCGAATACTTACACATTATTAGATGAAAAATGGAAAACCAGCACCAGAAGTACCAGCTAAAGATCCAAAAGGAAATGTAATTGGTAAATATACTCTTGTAAAAGAAGATGGTAAAAGATCAGTTGCAGTATTCACTCCAACAGATAAAACTTACGCAGGTCCAGTTCAACCAGTAACAGTTCAAGCGCAAGATAAAAAATGGAACAGCTGTAACAACAACTTACACTCCAGAATATCACACCTGTTAAACCAACTGCAAAAGGGAACAACTACGAAGGTGTACAAGGTCAAAGAGCAAAGTGGAACTCCAACATTCACTGGAAGGACACGAAAAAACTCCAATCGATCCAACTGTACCAGCTAAACTAATCGATCCAGAAACTGGTGAACCAACTGATGAAAACATCGGTAAAGTACCAGGAGAAAGGAACATACACAATCAACCCAGAAACTGGTGAAGTAACATTCAAACCAGAACCAAACTTCACAGGAAAAGCACAAGGTGTTGAAGTTCAACGTAAAGATACAAACGGAACTCCAGCTACAGCTAAGTACACACCAACAGTTAAACCAGTAACACCAACATCAGATGACGTAGTATCTCAGAAGATATTCAAAGGTGCTAAACAAACTGGAAACTCCAGTATTCACGAGGTAAAACAACAGTTAACGGTAAAGAAGTAACTGTAGAAATCGACGAAACTGTTAAACCAACATTCGACGATGGTTCAACTACTAAAGAAGTACCAGGAGAAGGAACATACACTATCGACGAAAATGGTGTAGTGACATTCACTCCAGAACCACAATTTACAGGTAAAGCTAGCGGTGTGACTGTTAAACGTGTTGACAAAAACGGTACAGAAATAACAGCTCAATACACACCAACAGTTAAACCAGTAACACCAAAAGCAAAAGGTGTAACTACAACTGATGTACAAGGTGCTAAACAAACTGGAACTCCAGTATTCACAGCAGGTAAAACTACAGTCAACGGTGTAGAAAAAACTGTAGATCTTGATGATACTAAACCAGCTACATTTGAAGATGGTTCAACTACAAAAGAAGTACCAGGAGAAGGAACTTACACAGTAGCTCCAGACGGAACTGTAACATTTACTCCAAATAAAGACTTCACTGGTCAAGCGACAGGTGTAACAGTTAAACGTGTTGACAAAAATGGAACACCAGTAACAGCTACTTATACTCCAGTAGTATTACCAGTAACGCCAACAGGTAAAGACGTAACATCAATCGGTGAAAAAGGAAAACCTCAATCAGAAACTCCAGTATTCACACCAGGAACTACTAAAGTAAACGGTAAAACTGTAACAGTACCAATCGATGAAACAGTAGCTCCAACATTTGATGATGGAACAACTGAGAAGAAAGTACCGGGAGAAGGAACTTACACAATCGATAAGAACGGTGAAAGTAACCTTCACTCCAGAACCAGACTTCGTAGGACACAGCTAAAGGTGTAACAGTTAAACGCGTTGACGAAAACGGAACACCAGTAACAGCTACTTACACTCCAACTGTATTAGGTAAAACAACTACTGAAAACGTAGTATCAGAAGGTGCTAAAGGACAACCTCAATCGAATACTCCAGTATTCAAAGGTGATGTAGATACTACAGTAGCTCCAACATTTACTGATGGATCAACTGAGAAGAAAGTACCAGGAGAAGGAACTTACACAATCGATAAACGATGGTAAAGTAACGTTCACTCCAGAACCAAACTTCGTAGGAACAGCTACTCCAGTAGAAGTTGTACGTAAAGATAAAAATGGTAAGACAATCAAAGCTACTTACACACCAACAGTTCGTCCTGACACTAAATTTGTAGTAGTAGGAAAAGACGGTAAAGAAACTGAACTTATCCCATCTAAAGATGGTAAGAACCCATCAGAAACTATTCCAGGATACAAACTTGTTAAGACTGAAACTGATGAAAAAGGTATCACTAAACACATCTACGAACCAGTAACAACTAAACACGTAGATAGAAAAGGTAACCCAATCCCAGGAACAACAACAGAAGAAGGAACAAAAGATCCTAAGAACATTCCAGGATACAAAGTAGTAGAAACTCGTAAACTTCCAAATGGAGATACAGAATATGTATACGAAAAAGTAACTACAACGCACATAGATGAAGCTGGTAACCCAATTCCAGGAACTGAAATTGAAGAAGGAACAAAAGATCCTAAAAACATTCCAGGTTACAAACTAGTAAGAACAACAACTACTTCAAAAGGAGATACAGTTCACACTTACGCTCCAGTTCAAACATTCTTCAAGAGATAAAGATGGTAATCTATTACTGTGCAAAAGACAATACGATGTCAACAGAAGATGGAGAACAACCTAAGAAAGATATTCCAGGATACCGCTTTGTAGAGACTAAGAAACTTCCAAACGGAGACGTAGAACACGTATACGAAAAAGTAACAACAAAACACTTAGATAAAAACGGTAACCCAATCCCGGAACAACAACAGAAGAAGGAACAAAAGATCCTAAGAACATTCCAGGATACAAAGTAGTAGAGACTAAGAAACTTCCAAACGGAGATACAGAATACATCTACGAAAAAGTAACAACTTCATTCAAGGATAAAAGAAGAAATGTAATTCCAAACTTCCCAACAGAAGATGGAGAGCAACCGAAGAAAGATATTCCAGGATACCGCTTTGTAGAGACTAGAAACTTTCCAAACGGAGATATCGAACACGTATACGAAAAAAAGTAACAACTTCATTCAAGGATAAAGAAGGAAATGTAATTCAGGAAATCCAACAGAAGATGGAGAACAACCGAAGAAAGATATTCCAGGATACAGATTCGTAGAAACTAAGAAACTTCAAACGGAGATATCGAACACGTATACGAAAAAGTTACAACTCCAGCTCCAACACCAACGCCAGTAGTAGAAAAAACTACAACATGGACAGATGAAAATGGAAACCCATTAAGACCATCTGTAAAAGGTTCAGTAGAAGCAGGAAAAGTTTCAGGATACGAGTTCGTAAGAACTGTAGTTGACGAAAATGGAAACATCCGTCACATCTTCAGAAAAGTAACTGCAGCTACCCTACAGGCGCAAGTTAAACGTTTAGCTAACACAGGTAGTGAAACATCTAACACAGTGGCAGCAGGATTCGGTGTATTACTTGCAGGAATTGCAGCAGCAATCAGAAAACGTAAAAAAGAAGACTAAGATTTAATTATCAGTCTAAAATAAAGAGAATCACCCTCGATACATTTCGAGGGTGATTTTTTGGTTCTTTGTCAAATTCTGAGGTGGGAGGAATATAGTGTATGATTGTAATACCATAATGGATTCTAATGAGGTTTTTATTAGAAATACAGGTAATTTATAGAGTATAATGAAGATGATGAGGAAGAAAATTAAAATTTAAAATCAGTCATATATGACAAATAATAGGGGGAAAAGACAATGGAACAATTACGTAATAAAGACACACGTCCTATGATGGATTTAGTAGCGAAAAAAGTATTTAACAATACAGAGGTAACAGCACAATTTATACGAGACTTATTAGACTTACCAGTAACTTCTGTAAAAATTCTAGATGGTGCGCAGATACATGCTAAACCTTATAAAGAGGTACTTCCATATGTGACTCATGTAGATGTACTTGCAGGATTAGATGATGGAACGCAAGTAATTATAGAAATTCAAGTGGCTATGCAGGTAGATTTTATAAAAAGATTGTGGTTATACATCTGCGAACAAGTATCACAAAACTTAGACGAGTATAAGAAAGAGGGAGTAGATACACATTATCTCTCTCAAGAATTAATACCGGTTTATGCAATAGCGATAACAGAGAAATCATATTTTGATGATAATCGAGCGATTCATACATTCAGTATGAGAGATGATGACAATATGAAGAACTAAAGTTAAATTTAAAGGTATAAAGAGAAAAGAAATTTAATTAGAATCGTGTTTTTGGAAATAGAAAATACAGTACGAACACAACTGAAAACTACAAAAAGTGCGTTGGATAGAATTTTTCGAAATAAACCATTTTGCACATGAACCAGAAAAATAATGGAACAAGCGGATAGTATAATAAATCAAGAGGAATGGACTCAGGAGGAGAAGAGTATGTTTGATGAGAAAAGAAGAGACTTTGATGGATATTATGCTCACCTAGCTTATGTTAAAGAAGAAAAAGAACAAGCAATAGTGGAAGGACTTCAACAAGGGCTACAACAAGCGACTTCAACAAAGGGCGAGAAGGAATCGAGCAAGGAAGATTAAGTATGATGGTAGATTTAGTAAAGGCGGATTCCTAACGAGAAGAAATAGCTTCTAGTAAATTGAATCTAAGTGAACAAGAATTTGAGAAATATTTATAGAAATTATATTGGTAATAACTAGTGACTATAATCTACGTAAAAATAGAAAGATAATATATTCAGAGCTGGAGATGCAGTTGCTGTATCTCTAGCTCGTTTTATAAGTTAGAAACGCTGAGAAACCTCCCCCACATACCCACGCCCTTCTGTTTGCGGACTAAGCCTATTTATGATAAAATTAATTGACTAAAATAGTATATAGAAGATGATGAACTCATCGATAAAATAGTAGATAGAGAAAGGAAAAGATTACTGCCAAGAATAATAACTATGCACCCGGTTAGAGAAACTAATAGATACGGTTTTGAAACCACTCAACTATATAGAGCAAAGGTGGCGAGAAACCTAAATGTAGACTATCTGCATTTAGCAAGTGCACCTCAAATTAGAGATAACTGGAAAGAGAATATAAAAAAACTAGGTTTTTTAGATGAGGAGATAATTTGTGTGCCATTTAGTTATTCTGACATCGGTCATAAAAGATCCTTCAATCTGTCCTGATGTTCTTGAATTAGAAGAAGGTGATAAGCTAGTTCTGACGGAAGATGGTTTTGTTAGCTCGGTTACTCTAAGTGACGGTTCAGGTAAGTTTTATTTCACTGAAGCACCGTTTCTTTTCGAAGATTATAAGGCTGGAGAGGTGCTTCTGTACAATAGGGACGGTAGTGTAGCTTTAAAAATGAAGTACATGGATCCATTTAAACAGCCAGTGCCGGTTCGTTTATTTTATCCTGGATATATCTTCCTAAAAGACGATGAAATCCTGGCAGAGGAGGATTTACTGGTGAAATATCTTGCGGTTAATGCTAAGCAAGATGATCTTCTTATTCGTGATCAACATATTGTTCCTGCGCCGAACCTATGTCGTTTTATGGAAAATACTGGAAAAATTATTACGAAGTTATTCATGAAAATGTCCTTCGAGAATTTAGAGCTTGCTAATCTTCGTGGGATGACTAGTTATCTAGTCGCTGGTGAAAGACTTACTGAAGAACTTGCTAAACTTGATTATGATGTGAGATTTTTACCGCCGATGGTTACGGAGAATTTTGCCGAGGTGAAAAATATTGGTCCTGTTACGGATTACTGCCTTGTAGGGAATATGCAAGAACTGAAAAACGTGGAACTTGTTATTAAAACTTTTATCCAACTGTATAAACCTTGGTTCAAAAGCCAAAATCACATTTTATGGTGGGACTGAAGAGCGTCTTGCTGAGTTGAAAGATAAGTATGAACTTACTCTAATATCAAATTTGTAGGAATTGTGGAAGAAGTATCTTATCAAAAAACATCAGTGTTATATTTCGGCAAGTTTTTCAGAACTATTTGCGAATGCCTTTGTTGAAGCGGCAAGTCAAGGTCTAATAGGGATTGTTATCTGATGTTGATTTTGCTGCAGATATTATGCTAGTCAGTCAGATTCAATAACATTATTCAGAAGTCAAATCGGCCTAGTAGAAAAAAATAATGCAGATGGAACAAGCTGATTTCCAAAAATCTAATGAGGGTAATATAACTCTTGCGAAAAAATATTCACTAGAAAATGTAAGTAAATACTACTTGGATTTAATGAACATGAGATAAGTAAAGCTTTAGTAAAATAATAAAAAATAGGAAATAAGGGACTGACTTTGACAAAACGTTTCTTTGAAACTACGATTTTTGAGTCATTCCCTTTAAATTTAGATAAAAAGTGAAAGGGAGAACAATATGGAAAAATTTAATAATCGCAACGACACCTCTGCAGGCGAAGATAGCTAACTATATCGAAAACCTATATTCAGAAGAAAAATTCTTAAAAGTATATATCACGCCTGTGATGAATGAAAGACAAGCGTACTATTCTCGTGATTTTGATTTAGTATTTCATGGTACTGATAAAACGATTTACGAAAAAGCTCTTAATGAGTGCACGAAAGAATACGATAAAATATTCTATGCGAGCTTTGATAATCCGTTAATTCTAGATATAGTTGCTCGTTCAAAATATAAACACTTGCTGAGTTTTGATGATGGTTATGCAGATATCTATCCCAAAGGGAATGTATGCACAACCTCTGAAACAGTATACAAGTAGGTAAATATGGTTTAACTCGTGATGATTTAATCAAAAACACAGAAAAACATTATACATTATACGATAGTGATTTTCATGTTGTCGCAAAAGAGAAGTTGGTCTATTTAGAAAACTTCTTTAAGTTAGATGTAGAACCTGTAAAAAATGGTAGAACAGCTAAAGTTCTTCTTGGTCAAAACTTCTCAGAAAAAGATGAGAGCATTTTCGGTGAACTTCATTACTACTTATGCAAAAGCATTGAATGTAGATTATTATGTACCTCATCCAAAAGAACAATTCAAAATTGATAATGTTAAATATCTAGTTACGCCATTAATATTTGAAGATGCTTTAGTAGAATTATTCAAAAGAATATGAGTTTGTCGAAGTGTATCATTTCACATCGTCTGTAAGTCTACACCTTAAAAACACGAAGAACGTTGTTGTGAAAGGTATTGAAGTACCCTATTATAACGATAGACAAAAAAGAAATTACGTCGTCTTGGATGTGAATTTATAAATGTAACACTAGGTTGGTAAATTGGTATGAGACAAATACACTGAATAGTATATCTAGAATATATAAAAATATAAAATAATTCAATTAAAATAATATAAAAGGTAAAAATTCACTCGCAAGGGTGGATTTTTCTGCAAACCGTTAAAAATCACAGATTTTGAATTTATTGATTTGAAGTAAATTTATGTAAATTATTGAAAAATAAAAATGTAAATGATACTTTATATTATTAACATTCATTTAATATCAAAATAATTGCATTTAAGGGCTTAAAGTGTTAGAATATATCCTGAGAATTTTTAAACTAACGTTAGTTATTTAAGTTTTGTTTAGAAAGAATCATGAAAGAAAAATATTGTTAAGTTATAAAAAAATAAAAAGGAAGGTAGATTTATGTTAATAAATAAGAATGATAAATTCTCTATACGTAAGTTCAAAAACGGTCGTTCTGATTCAGTTAAAATCGAGCAATCGGTGTAATCGTTGGTACTGCAATCGCGTTATCAGCTGGTGCTAACTCAGCAGAAGCGGCGATGAAAGAAAACAGCGATAATACAACGACGATCTCAAATGATAAGGGATCAGTAATTGTAGATACAGCTAATATTCAGAACCCAGATGAAGGTAGACAATTTTCAACTGATCCAACTGAAAATGGAACAAATACAATTACTAAAACAGGAAAAGTAGATTATAAATATGTAACTGCTGAAGGTAATACTGTATTAGAAGAAAAACAAAAACCAAAAATTCTGGTGCTGATAAAAACTATCGAAACACCATACGATGTATACGGAAAATCAGGAGAAGTTTTCAAAGGAACTACAGGTGGCGATGCAGAATCTAGCGATCTAGATAACGCTAAAGAAAATGGTAAGAAAGAAACAATCGTAAAAGACGGAAAAACTTATCATTTAATCGGAGAACCTAAGGTTGAAACTACTGGTGACGGTGCTGGAGTTTACTCTGATACAACTCTAGGTGATGTAACTGCGAAATTGACTCCAGAAGGATTAAACAATGCAGAAGGTAAAATCACTTATGATACTGTAAAACCTGGTGGAAAAGCTTGGATCGTTGAACAAACAGGAAAAGGAACATATGGTAAATATGTACAAGCTGATTCAGGTGCGATCACTTCTGATGCTAAGATGGTAGAAGCTTTCAAAGCCGGAGAAGCTACAGCAAAAACTTCACTTCAGCTAACGTAACAGCTGATGGTGGAATCAAAGAAGGAGACTATGTTTTCGTCCTTGAGAAAAATACCTATGTAACAGCTAAAAAAGAGAGTTTCTCTTTAACAGCACAGATACAATTGTCATCTAGTGATAATGTAGCAGATAGTAAAGATGGAGCTGGGGCTACTTTAAATAGAACATATGAAATGGTACAAAACTTTAAAGCGGCTCCAGATACTTTAACAGGAGATGCAAACAAAGCTTTTGTAAAAAAATATCTTGCATATCTTCAAGAAAAAGGACGTGAAGATAACCTTTAAACTTCAAGCAATATATAACTATAGGAATGGAAGCGGAAGCTGGTACTCCTGCGGCGATTATTGCTGATAAGGGAGATCAAGTTGATGATAAAGGAAGACCTACAACTGATATAACAGCTGATATAGCAAGCGTTTCTGAATCAGATTCAAGTACTATAGAAGATACTCCTGATTTTTCTTCTTAAATTAAATAGTCCTGAGCCGGAAGTTGAAGAGTACTCTTACCGTGATGAAATCACTCCTCTTCGTGCATACCGTTTAGCAAGTGGTACTACAACAATCACTTACAAATATGCAGAAGAAAAAACTCGTGAAATCGAGAAAAAAGGTTCTGTAGTCGTTAATTACCAAACAGAAGACGGAACAGAATTAAAAGCTCCTTACACTGATACTCCTGAGACAGTAGCTGAAGTAGTAACTGAGAAATACTATGTTGATGCTGATGGACAAGATGTAATTGTAAGTAGCACTACAACTCCTAAAAACGTAGCCTATAACACTAAAGAAAATGCAGATGAAAAACCAGAAAAACTTACAGATGCACAAGGAAATGTTTACTACCTTAAAGCAGATGCTACTAAAACAGCTGTAAATGATGTAGAAAAAGACGCTCCAGCTGAAACAGGAACAGTAGTAGAAGGTGTTACAAAAGTAACTTACATCTATGAAAAAGCTGGATCAGTCATCGTTAACTACAAAACTGTAGATGGAACAGCTCTTACAGGTACAGTAGTTGGTAATGAAAGTAAAACTGTAGCTTCAGGCACAAAAGATGTTGATAACGGAAAACCAGGAACAGCATATAACACTGCAGATAATGGTTTAAAACCAGAACGTATTAAAACTGCAGAAGGAAAAGTTTACCAATTAGTACCAGAATCAACTGAAGGTAAAGAAACAGGTGAAGTTGTTGCTGGAGAAACTAAAGTAGTAACATATGTTTATAAAGAAGTTAAAGGTAACGTTGTTGTTAAGTATGAAGATACTGAGGGTAACACACTTGCTGCTGACGAACAAGATGAAACAGATGCTTCTCTAAATGTTAAATACGATACAGCTGACCACAAAAAAGAATCTATCACTAAAGATGGTGTTAAATATTACTTAACAGCTAAAGAACTTAAAGGTGATTCTAAACCAGCTACTGGAGACGTAGTAGAAGGAACAACTACAGTAACTTACATTTACGAAAAAGCTGGATCAGTAATCGTTAACTACCAAACAGAAGATGGAACTCCATTAGAAGGAACTGCAGATGGTGCAAATGTAGCTTCAGGTGCTAAAGATACTACAGACGCTAAAGCAGGAACTGACTATAACACTGCAGACAACGGAATGAAACCAAACCGTATCACGACTGCAGAAGGAAAAGTATACGAACTAGTACCAACAGCAACTAAAGGTGAAGAAACTGGTAAAGTAGTAGCTGGAGAAACTAAAGAAGTAACATACGTTTATAAAGAAGTAAAAGGTAACGTAGTCGTTAAGTATGAAGATACTGAAGGTAACGTAATCGCTGAAAACGAAAAAGACGAAACAGATGCTTCTCTAAACGTTAAATACGATACAACAGACCACAAAAAAGATGAAATTACCAAAGATGGTGTTAAATACTACCTAACAGCTAAAGCTCTTAAAGATGGTTCTAAAGAAACTGGAGACGTAGTAGAAGGTACTACTGAAGTAACATATGTTTACGAAAAAGCTGGGCAAGTAGTAGTTAACTACCAAACAGAAGACGGAACTCAATAGTAGTGTTGATGCAGCAGGTGCTAACGTAGCTTCAGGTGCAAAAGACACTGTAGACGGAAGACCAGGATCAGCATATGACACTTCTGATAACGGAATGAAACCAAACCGTATCACAACTGCAGAAGGAAAAGTGTATGAACTAGTACCAACAGCAACTAAAGGTGATGAAACAGGTACAGTAGTAGCTGGAGAAACTAAAGAAGTAACATACGTTTATAAAGAAGTTACTGGAGACGTAGTAGTTCACTATGTTGACAAAGAAGGTAACAAAATCGCAGCTGATAAAGATGATCTTAAAGGTGCATCTCTAAGCGAAAAATATGATACTGCTGTTGATAATAAACCAGAAAAAATCACTGCAGAAGACGGAACTGTATACTACATTACAAAAGCTGGTCTTAAAGATGATTCTAAACCAGAAACAGGAAATGTAGTAGAAGGTAAAACTGATGTAACTTACGTTTATGAAAAAGCTGGATCAGTAATCGTAAATTACCAAACAGAAGACGGAACTCCATTAGTAGGAACAGCAGACGGTAAAGATATTGCTTCAGGTGCTAAAGATACTGACAATGGAAAACCAGGTTCTGAATACAACACTGCAGATAACGGAATGAAACCAACTCGTATCACAACTGCAGAAGGAAAAGTATACGAATTAGTACCAACAGCAACTAAAGGTGAAGAAACTGGTAAAGTAGTAGCTGGAGAAACTAAAGAAGTAACATATGTTTATAAAGAAGTTAAAGGTAACGTAGTTGTTAAGTATGAAGATACTGAAGGTAACGTAATTGCTGAAGACGAAAAAGACGAAACAGATGCTTCTCTAAACGTTAAATACGATACAGCAGACCACAAAAAAGATGAAATCACTAAAGATGGTGTTAAATATTACTTAACAGCTAAAGAACTTAAAGACGGTTCTAAACCAGCTGCTGGAGACGTAGTAGAAGGAACAACTACAGTAACTTACGTTTACGAAAAAGCAGGACAAGTAGTAGTTAACTACCAAACAGAAGACGGAACTCCATTAGTAGGTGTAGATGCAGCTGGTGCTAACGTGGCTTCAGGTGCAAAAGACACTGTAGATGGAAAACCAGGATCAGACTACAACACTTCTGATAACGGAATGAAACCAACTCGTATTACAACTGCAGAAGGAAAAGTATACGAGCTAGTACCAACAGCAACTAAAGGTGATGAAACTGGTAAAGTTGTTGCTGGAGAAACTAAAGAAGTAACATACGTTTATAAAGAAGTAACTGGAGATGTAGTAGTTCACTACGTTGATACAGAAGGTAACGTAATCGCTGAAGATAAAGAAGATACTAAAGGTGCTTCTCTAAACGCTAAATACGATACAACTGACAACAAACCAGAGAAGATCGAAAAAGACGGAACTGTTTACTACTTAACAGCTAAAGCTCTTAAAGATGACTCTAAACCAGAAAACGGAGACGTAGTAGAAGGTAAAACTGAAGTAACTTACGTTTACGAAAAAGCAGGACAAGTAGTAGTTCACTACACTGATGAGAAAGGTAACACTATTCAAGTAGATGCTGTTGATACAAAAGACGGTAAACCAAACTCAGACTACAACACTGCTGATAACGATATGAAACCAAACCGTATCACTACTCCAGAAGGAAAAGTATATGAATTAATCCCTCAATCAACTAAAGGTGATGAAACAGGTAAAGTTAAAGCTGGAGAAACTACAGAAGTAACTTACGTGTACAAAGAAATCACTGGTAATGTAGTAGTTCACTATGTTGATACAGAAGGAAACACATTAGCTGCAGATACTAAAGATGTAGAAAATGGATCACTAAGTGATAAATATGACACAACTGACAACAAACCAGCTAAACTTGAAAAAGATGGAGTAGTTTACTACTTAACAGCTAAAGAACTTAAAGAAGGTTCTAAACCAGAAAACGGTGCTGTTGTAGAAGGTACTACAGAAATCACTTATGTATACGAAAAATCAGGACAAGTAGTAGTTCACTACGTAGATGAAGCTGGAAACACACTTCAAGCAGATGTTGTGGGTACTAAAGATGGTAAACCAGGTGCAGCGTACAACACTACGGATAAAGATGTGAAACCAACGCGTATCACTACTGCAGAAGGAAAAGTATACGAATTAGTACCAACATCAACTAAAGGTAACGAAAACGGAAGTGTTGAAGCAGGTAAAACAACAGAAGTAACATATGTGTACAAAGAAATTAAAGGAAACGTAGTAGTTCACTATGTAGACGAAGCGGGTAACACAATCGCAGAAGACGTTAAAGACACTACTGACGCATCTGTAAGCTCAGCATATGACACAACTGATAACAAACCAGCTGTAATCACTACAAAAGATGGTAAGAAATATACATTAGTACCAACTGCAACTAAAGGTACTGAGAATGGTAAAGTAACAGAAGGAACAACAGAAGTAACATACGTTTATAAAGAAGTAACTGGTGATGTAGTAGTTCATTACGTTGATACTGAAGGTAATGTAATCGCAGAAGATAAAGAAGACACTAAAGGTGCTTCTCTAAATGCTAAATATGATACAACTGACAATAAACTAGCGACAATTGAAAAAGATGGTGTAGTTTACTACTTAACAGAAAAAGCTGTTAAAGACGACTCTAAACCTGAAACAGGAGACGTAGTAGAAGGAACAACAGAAGTAACTTACGTTTACGAAAAAGCAGGACAAGTAATAGTTCACTATGTAGACGAAGCTGGAAACAAAATTCAAGCAGATGTTGTCGGCGCTAAAGATGGTAAACCAGGAGCAGCGTACAATACTATGGATAAAGATGTGAAACCAACTCGTATTACAACTGCAGAAGGAAGAGTATACGAATTAGTACCAGCATCAACTAAAGGTAACGAAAACGGAAGTGTTGAAGCAGGTAAAACAACAGAAGTAACATATGTGTACAAAGAAATTAAAGGAAATGTAGTAGTTCACTATACTGATGAAGCGGGTAACACAATCGCAGAAGACGTTAAAGATATTACAGACGTTTCTATAAGCTCAGCATATGACACAACTGATAACAAACCAGCTACAATCACTACAAAAGATGGTAAGAAATACGCATTAGTACCAACTGCAACTAAAGGTGCTGAAACTGGTAAAGTAACAGAAGGAACAACAGAAGTTACTTACGTATACAAAGAAATTAAAGAAGAAACACCAGAAAACCCAGGCGAAAAACCAGGAAACCCAGGAACACCAGGAACACCAGGTGAAAATCCAGGAAACACCAGGAAACCCAGGAACTCCAAACACACCAGAAAAACCAATGGATCCAAACTCTCCAGCTAAACCAGAAGGGGAAAGAAGTCCAGTAGACGTAGTTAAATCTCAATTCAAACGTCTAGCAAACACTGGTAACGAAACAACTAATACAGCTGCAGCAGGATTCGGAGCATTAATCGCAGGAATCGCAGTAGCGGTTAGAAGACGTCAAAAAGAAAGATAAATAGGATTAAAGTAGAGTAACTTATAACTATAGTCATAAATCGAGGGATGAGACAATCTCATCCTCGATTTTTGATAAAGGAAAGATAGTTGGGGGTAATGCTAATTAAGGTTAGAAATAAAGTTAATATATATTAATTAAATATATTACTATTATTTCATTTTTAATTTTTTTAAAAGGAGAGAGAGTACTATAAAATACACTGGAAAACTAGTCTAATTATATGGGAAACTAATATTATTTTCGACTGGATTTTTAAGCATATATTTTAAGTTCGATTTGAAGACCGTAGTTACTGCGTTATTTTTCTCAACTGGATAAATTTTTGTAAAATAATAAAAATTTCTTCGGAAAATGATTGACGTAAATTTTCATTTATGATATTATTAATTCCGGTAAAGATACGTAATTATATTAAGATATCAATCCCAAGAAAATATACATTAAGGAGAAACTATGTTTAAAAACTATTAAAAGCAGCATTACCAGCTTTATTCATTTTTTCATTAGCTAATGTAAATGATGCAAAAGTAGAAGCTGCAAACAAAAAAATCAACGTAAGAGTTGATTACCTAGAAGAAGGAACTAACAAAAAATTAGCAGAAAGTGCAAAATTATCAGGAGACGAGAACGTATTTGCAACAATCTCTTCCTCAAAAACTTAGCTAACGAATACAATATAGCAAAACGCGATTTTTCTAATGAAAGTAAAGGTCAAATCGCAGCTAACAAGATCTATGATCAAGAATTAGTATACCAAGTGTACTTCACTAAAAAGCCTGAGAGCCAAATTAGTAAGCCATACACTCAAACTTTCACTTACATAACTACTCAAACACAAGCACACCTAGTAGCTACAGCTCAAGTTCAAAAACAACTAGTTGCTTCAGGTACTCTAAGTCACTCTTCTACTACAAACCACACAGTAGTGACAAACCACAAACCAACAGTAGTAACTACACACAAACCGGCTCAAAGACCAACAGCAGTAGCACACAGACCAGTAGCTCAAAAACCAGCTGTTCAAAGACCAACAGCAGTAGCTCAAAAACCAGCGGCACACAGACCTGTTGTTCAACAAAACCACAAACCTGTAAGAAAAGCTGCTCCACAAGCAAAACGTCGTGGAAGATAATATTTAAAGGTTAAAGATTTCAGGTTAAAGCTGGATTAGTTTGCAACTAAACTGATATGTAATGAAATTAGTCCGCAGCTAATCTAGCTTACAGTCAAACAGATACATATATATCTGAAAATGGTGCGAGGCATAACCTAGCTTGCACCTGAACCAGTATGTAACTAACCTGGCTCAAAGCTAGCTAGGTGAGTTTACAGATAAAAAGGCGCGTATTAAACAAACGTGCAGAGAACTAGGTATACAATCAACCTAGCTTACAGACAAATTACAACGCACTCACCAAATTCGAGTGCAATCAACTAGGCTCATAGCCAATTCCGGGGCACGAGTGAAATGTTAATAAAACCTAAGTAGTATAGATATATGTCTTCTTACTAGGCGGATTAGTAGAAGATCTAAATATCAAATTTTGCTGCTTAGGTTTTTATATATGGAATTGAGCAGCGTATCTATAATAATAAATCTGAAGCGCGAAAAATGGAGATAAAAATTCATTCATATATCTATGGAATCACCTGTAGATTTTTCTGTAATAGTAGCTAAATCTAAATAAATTGACTCCTCTTTATGATATAATTTAGTTAATAATTAAAAAGAGGAGAAGTTTATGAAATCATCTAGTAGAAAAATAGAAAAATACTAGCTTGGATAGCGAATATAATATTAATTTTAGCGGTAGTTTTAATATTACGCAGGTTATTTTCGATAGACCACTAGAAGGAATATTTTTTAACACCTGAATTTGTTAGGTTCCACTACTCAAGTTTAGTAGAAATCTTTTTAATTTACACAGGAATGGAATTTTATAGGATGATTGAAATATTTATAATACTTATTAAATTTTTCAGCCTTGCTAATAGCGCTTATAGCATTATTAGCGACTTTCACGATGAAATATAGAATTTTTCTCAGGTGTGTTATTTTTTTATTTATTTTGGCTATTGCGATTGTTGGAATAACGTCAGGAGTTGCAGTGCCAGTTTACTTATTGTATTTTTATTGTTGCATTTATGTTATTTATTAGAAAAGGCTAAACATTGCTAATTTGGAGCGTTTTTGTGATATAATATGATAATATATAAAAAGGAGCATATTATGAAACCATTTAGCAGAAAAAGTTGAAAAAATCTTAGCGTGGATCGCGAATGTTATTATGATACTTGTAACAGGATTACTATCTCTTGGAGCATTTTCTAGTCAGTTAACAACTGCTTTTAAACAAAAAGAATTCGAACCTGTTCTTTATAACTTATTACAAGATCCAGGAGTTGAATCGTTATTAAAAAGTTCTGGTTTAGACATCATATCGTTACTTGTATTATTGGTGAAAATTTATACAGTAGTTGCGATTGTTGCTTTATTATTAGCATTAATAGCGTCATTTACTATGAAAGCGAGAATTGTTTCAGGAATTTTATTCCTGCTTTCAGCGATAGTGATCGGAGTAATGACAGTTGGGATATTACTTCCTGTATACTTATTATACTTCATAGTTGCAATTATGCTATTCGATAAAAGACCACCTAAAAACACTGACAACTCAGATTTTACGCAAACAACTACTGAAAAACCAGAAATTGATAGATTAGAGTACATGTAAGAAAGTACGGCTAATTAGTAAAAGTATTTGAGTATTTATAAACTATTTTTATCAGATTGAGCATTATCGAAGATTAAAATTATCTTCATGCCGACATTGATAAAATAGTTTTTATTTTTGTAATTGTTCTATCGATTTGTTAAATAAGCGATTCCAAAAATCCCTTTTGCGTAGAAAACGAAAATTTAATATTAATATTATCTAAATATAAAAATAATTTTTTATAGTCAGTTTTTACTGACAAATTGTAATAATAGAATTAGTCTAAAAAAAGTAGTGTAAAAATCTATTGTTTTCACATGGATTTAAAATAGATAAATCTTTGATAAATAGTAGTTTTTATAGTATAATTATTAGGATGAAGTATTTTTATATAGGTTCGTAATATGATTGAAATAATTGTTAATTCCAGGAGTAAAAAAAGTCTAATTGAACTAAAAAATAGAGCGAGTTTTTAAAATGAAAGAAGTTGCCTTACAGAGTGTTGAAAACCTCTAAAAACACCAATGCAAAAAGACCTTATGAACGAGATTCACGGGGGCGAGTTGATAGTAATTGGTGGCGATGGAACTATTAACGAAGTGATAAATAATTATCATGGTAAAGAGATTATCTATCTTGCATATGGTTCGGGTAATGATCTTGCGAGATCTATAGAGTTCAAAAAAGACATTGAGATAAGTCGATTATTAGAATCGAAGAGATTTATTGAATATGATGTAGGTGTTGTTAACGATAGAAAATTCTGTTCGGGATTTGATATCGGTTTTAATGCTGACATCATAAAAAGAGCTAATGGCTCAAAGTTAAAGAAATATTTAGGTAAGTATATCTATCTTCTTCAAGGAGTAATAGGTATTTTAATGCTGAAAAAGTATAAAGCGAAAATTTCATGGGATGCTGGAGAAATTATGACCAATAGGTTGTTTTTGCTTAATGCGATGATTCAACCTTATGAAGGTGGCGGGATAAAATTTGCCCCGACTGCCACAGGTCAAGATGGTAAACTTCACATTATGATCATGGAAAATATGTCTTTAACAACCTTTATTTACAATTATTTATGCCTACTTTTAAAACAACACAACAAACTAAAGAAGGTACAATACATAAAAACAAATAAACTAACAATAAAAACAAACCAAGAATACTTCCAAATTGATGGAGAATTAGTAAACAGCGAAGAAACTTTGAACCTTAGCTGTATTAGTAAATTTTATAAATTAAAGAGGATGGAAAAAAATGAGCAGAAATTCAAATAGCCGTAACTCTAGGTCCGGATCGGGTATAGGAGCGTTTGAAATCGTCAATGGAATATTGACCGTTTTACTTATTATACTCGGAGGTCTAGTTAGCTGGACGATGTTGAAGTATGACTTTCTAAATTTTTAGAGGTATTAACTACGGAATAATCGGAGTAATAATCTTAGCGATAATACTTGCAATATTCCTTGTGATTAAGAAAAAGCGAAAAATATTCAATGCGATAATGTTGATTGTTATGAATATTGTCTTAGTATTTTCTTACATGCAGTTTAGAACAGCAATCGGCTTATTCGATAACTTAAACAGTAATGCAGCAGTTAGTGAGTATACTATGAGCGTTGTTGTTATGAAAAATGATGCAGCTGAAAAGCTTGCAGACTTAAAAGGAGAAGCAGTAGCGGCTCCGGTATCTGCAGATGGTGAAAACATAAATAAGCTGATGAAAGAGATTCGCGATAAAGAAAAAAACAAAGTCTAAATCTTACAGAATCTAAAAACTACATCTCAGCTTATGAGGAATTAGCTGCAGGAACTAGCAGAGCGATGATTCTTAATAGTTCATTCGAAGATTTAATCACAAGTCAACATGCAGATTTCAGAGATAAAAACGAAAATCTATGAATATAAAATAACAAAAAGCTGTGAGTACAAAAGCAAAACAAAAATTCAGGTGATACATTCAACGTGTACATAAGTGGTATCGATACATATGGGCCGGTATCTAGTGTCAGTCGTTCAGACGTTAATATTATTATGACAGTTAACAAAAACTGGAAAAATCTTATTAACGACAACACCACGTGATTCTTATGTAAAAATCGCCGATGGTGGAAATAACCAATATGACAAACTTACACACGCAGGTCTGTATGGAGTAGATTCTTCAATTCATACACTAGAAAATCTATACGGTATTAAAATAGATTACTACGCTAGACTTAACTTCACATCATTCCTAAAACTAATTGATACAGTTGGTGGGGTAGATGTGTATAATGATCAGGCGTTTACATCACGTCATGGTAGATTTGAATTCCCGCAAGGTATGGTTCATTTAAAATGCAGAGAAAGCTCTTGGATTTGTTCGTGAAAGATATGGGCTTGCTGGTGGAGACAACGACCGTGGTAAAAACCAAGAAAAAGTTATCGCAGCGATAATTAAGAAATTAACTTCTAAACAAGGTTTATCAAATTACCAAAGTGTTATAAAAGAATTAAGTGAATCAATTCAGACAAATATGCCGATTGAGACAGCTATGGGACTTGCGAATGAGCAGCTTAGTGCAGGTAAAGATTACAATGTAGCGTCACAAGCATTAACAGGAACAGGAAGTATGAGGGTTACCTTCATATGCAATGCCTGGAGCTACATTATATATGACACAGATAAATGAACAAAGTTTAACAGAAGTTACAGAAAAATATTAAAGAAGTATTGGAAGGTAAGTAGATGAGAGACGGAATTAGAATGATAGATATACATTCCCATGTTGTCTTCGCAGTGGATGACGGTGCAAAAACTGAAAAAAAGATACTCGTGATTTACTAGAAGAAAGTTATAGACAAGGTGTTAGAACTATTATCGCAACACCTCACAGAAGACGCGGAATGTTCGAAACAGATATAGAAATAATTAAAGAAAACTTCAAACGAGTAGAAGAAATCGCTGCTGAAGTAGCAGAGGACCTAAGAGTATACTTAGGTAGCGAAGTCTACTACAAAGAAGGGGAAATTGAAAAATCGAAAGTGGAGCATACCCGAGACTAGCGGAAACAGACTACGTACTTGTAGAGTTTCCTTATGAAATGCGTTATAAAGAAATCCACAGAGCACTGAATAAAATTATATTACTTGGACTAACTCCAGTAGTAGCGCATGTTGAAAGATATAACGATGTGGATGAAAAAGGTGTTCAAGAGTTAATTAATATGGGTGCTTATATCCAGGTTAATGCAGCTAGTGTTCTAAAACCGAAAGCTTATCGGTGATAAACACAAACACTACAAAAACGTGCTAAAAATACTTAGATGAAGAGTTAGTTCACTTCATTGCAAGTGACATGCATAATATGGATTCTCGAAGAACGTATATGAAAGAAGCATACGACATTATCGAGAAGAAATATGGGACCAACAATCGCCTACGAACTATTCGAAAAATCAAGAAAAACTATTAATGAATAAAATAATATAAAGAGAGGATAAATAATTATAATGGATAATCAAGAAAAAGATTTAATACAGTTAGACATTATGCTACTGTTAAGAAGGATTTGGGAGAAGAAAGTATTAATAGTACTAGTAACATTACTATTTACGGCGGCATCACTTGCATATAGTATTTTCTTAGTGACGCCACAATATGCATCTACGACGAAAGTATACGTAGTTAACCAAAAGAAAGATGATAAAGCAATCACAACACAAGACGTTCAATTAGGTTCACTATTAGTAAAAAGACTATAAAGAGATTATTCTTTCTAATAAAGTTATGGAAGATTCAGCAGAAAAAGTGGAACAGGAATCACAGTAAAAGAACTAGCGAAAAAAAGTTAGTGTAGATGCTCCGAAAGATACACGTATTATCTCAATTACTGTTCAAGATAAAGACCCGCAAGTTGCGAGTGACTTAGCGAACATTGTAAAAGAGGTATCAGCAGACCAAATCAAAGAAGTAACAAAAATTGATGATGTAACAACACTAGAAGAAGCAAAAGCAGCTACATCTCCAAGTTCTCCAAACATTCCTAGAAAATGGAATTTTAGCGACAGCATTAGGGCTTATCTTAGCTGTAGCGGGAGTAGTACTATTCGAGCTACTAGATGATAGAGTTAAGAGAGCGGAAGATATTGAAGAAACAATGGGGCTTGTGCTTTTAGGTGTAGTTCCAGATACAAAAACAGGAAAGAGATAGGATAAGAAAACATGGCACAAATTAATTTACTAACAAACCAAAAAATAGTCGATCCTAAGAATGAAGAGTATTATAACGCCTTACGTACTAATATCCAATTTTTAGGAAAGATAAAAAAGTAATCGCAATAACATCGACTTCAGAAAATGAAGGAAAAGTACAGTATCAACTAACCTAGCTATTTCACTAGCGAAATTAGGACTTAAAAACTATTTTAGTAGATGCGGATACACGTAAATCTGTTATGGCAGGTCGTTTTCAAATTTAAACATAAGATCAGTGGATTAACTAATTATTTATCTGGAGTTTCTCCGATCGAGGATGTTATTTATGAAACTGACGTGGAACATCTTAATGTTATTCCAGCAGGTCAAGTACCGCCGAACCCAACAGGATTATTACAAAATAAAAACTTTAACATTATGATTGAAGTATTCAGAGAGTATTATGATTATGTAATTATTGATACACCACCAGTTGGTCAGGTAATAGATGCAGCTATCGTAGCTCCTAAAGACTGATGGAGTAGCTGCTAGTAGAAGCAAATCGCGTTAAAAAGAAAAGCATAGAAAAAGCCAAGGAACAACTTGAAAAAGGTGGAGCAGAATTCCTAGGTGTAATCTTAAATAAAAGTTAACTCTAAACGAACTTGGTTATGGTGGTTACTACGGTCACTACGGTAGCTATGGAATAAAAAGGAAACAAAGATAAAAAATAAATTTTTTTAGTTAAAAGGAGAACAAGATGTATTATATAAGAAAAAAATAATAAATTTCTGTTCTTGGTGACTGATTTAATAGCCTTATCTTTAGCTTACATTTTTAGTTTTGATTTTCAAACAGAACCAAAAGATAATCTATATTTCTTTATCGTCTTAGAATGTTATTGGTATTCTTGTGGCGCTTATGTCAGAAGAATACTGGACAATAACAGAAAGAGGATATCTTAAGGAACTTAAGACGACGTTTATATACGAACTTAAGGTCGTTTCATTATTTACGTTATTTTTAGTAATATTTAAGAGTAAAGACTTCTTTGAGTTAGTTAAGAGTATGGAATTGATTATCTATTTAATTCTAGCATTTATTTTTTTATTTATTGTGTAAGAACTATCTCTAAAAGAATAAATAATCGTTATCGTGATGATAGTCGTAATATTATTATCTTATCGGATTTTTGTGATTTAGATACAATCGGAGAACTGCCTAGCAATTATCAAGTACTAGCATATGCGAATAATTCAGATAAACATATGTATAACGCTAAGCCTGTGGTTCATAATATTTCTGAAATTAGAGAATTTTTATCTCATCATAGAGTTGATGAAATATACGCCAACTTATCGTCGCAGACTAGTCTAGTAGAGATCTTTAAGATCTTTTTGAAGTGTTGGGTATTCCGACAAAGATTAATATTACACCGATAATAAAAGAAGTTGGAGCGAATACTGCGGTAACTTTCCAAGGTGATAATATCTACCTAACATCAGCGATAAAAATTGCAACACTACGCCAGGTAATTCTGAAGAGGGTTATGGATATAGCTGTTTCAATAGTAGGAATATTATTAACAATTATTGTAGGTATAATTATACTGCCAATAGTGAAAATACAAGCACCAGGACCACTTATTTTTACTCAAAACGAGAATAGGTCAAAATGGTAAGAAGTTTAAAATATACAAATTTAGAAGTATGTATATGGACGCAGAGGAAAGGAAAAGCAAAACTTCAAGTCAAAATGAGTTAGAGACAACTCTAATGTTTAAAAATGGACAATGATCCTAGGGTTTTCCCATTTGGACAGAAGTTAAGGGATTGGTCATTGGATGAACTTCCACAATTTATCAATGTTCTTAAAGGAGATATGAGTGTAGTAGGGACACGACCTCCGACAGTTGATGAATATACTCAGTATGATCTCCATCATTTCAAACGTATGCAGGTAAAACCGGGTATTACAGGAATGTGGCAGGTTAGTGGAAGAAGTAACATACTTGATTTTGAAGAAGTAGTTAAACTAGATATGAAATATATCGAAAATTGGTCGCTAAGACTGGACATAAAAATCATAATTAAAACTATAATGGTTGTCTTAAAAAGAGAGGGAAGTAAGTAATACGGGGAATGTAAAAGTAGGGAGCGGTTATATAAGTATATACAACCACTCCTTGTTCAAAATAAAAAGACTGTGTTTCCGTCGCCAAACTAAAACACACAGACTAATATAAGTGAATATGGATATATTAACATAAAAATTTGATAAAATGGAAGAGAAAAGAATCATGGATATAAAAATAAAAGTTAGATTAGTGCAAGAGAAAGAAATTGAATTATTAAAAATATTTTCTGAGATATGTAACAAAATAATTTAACATACTATGCTCTAGGTGGTACATTATTAGTGCACTAGACATGGTGGTTTTATTCCTTGGGATGATGATATGGATTTAGGAATGCCTAGAAAAAGACTATGATAAATTTATAGAAATATCAGGAAGTGTATTACCAAAACATGTTTTTACTAAAACAACATACAGATAATTTAGGAAATACTTCAATTCGTGATACATCAACAGTTATAACTTTTTGGCACTACTGATTGCAATCCATTTTTAGACATCTTTCCACTAGACGGATTTCAGAAAAAGGGATATCTAAGTGGGTACATGAGAAACACATTTTATTTTTATCGAATGTTATCAAAACTATCTGTTGTCCAAGAAATTTCTGATAGAGATAGGGGAACATTCGAGAATACATTGGTAAAAAGTTGCAAGAGTGACAAAAATTGATAAAATTTTAAATACAGAAAAGATTAATAAAAAAGTTACATAAGGTTATAAGAAAATATGATTTTTATAGCAGTCCTAGAGGGGGAAATATACTTGGAACATATCGTGATAGAGAAATTGTTCCAATAGAAGTATTTGGAAAACCTAAAAATGGAATTTGAAGGTATGCAATTAAGTGTTCATAGTGAGCCTGAGAAGTACCTAGAAAAATATTTATGGAGATTTTATGAGATTACCAAAAAGAAGAAGACAGAGTGGGTCACTTCGAAGCGGCTTATGGGGAAATAGGAGGTTAAAATGAGCAAAGTAAATATTATGGGGATAGATATTGATTCTTTAACAAATAAAAGAAACAATAGATAGAGTTGAAGAATTTATTATTAATAAAAACCATTACACTTGATGGGAGTTAATGCTGATAAATTAAATCTATGTAAAAACAGATAAAAGTTAGAGGAAATTGTTAAAAAATCAGAGATAATAAATGCAGATGGTGCATCTGTTATTTTAGCTTCTAAATATTTAGGAAAACCTCTACCTGAAAGAGTAGCCGAATAGATTTAATGCAAGATCTTCTGAAATTATCATGTGAAAAAGGATATAGCGCATATTTCTTTGGGAGCAAAAACAAGAAGTTGTTGATAAAATGTTAGAAAATTTCAAAGAAACATATCCTAATCTGAAAATAGTTGGTGCAAGAAATGGATATTTCTCAGATGAAGAGCTAAAAATATTGAAGCGGATATAGCAGAGAAAAATCCAGATATAGTATATATTGGTATAACATCACCTAAGAAAGAATACATTGTTCAAGAGTTTTTAGATAATGGTTTAAACAGTGTATTTATGGGTGTTGGTGGAAGTTTTGATGTTCTTTCAGGTACTATTCCAAGAGCACCAAAGTGGATGCAAAAAGCTAATTTAGAATGGTTATTCCGAGTAGCGAATGAACCAAGAAGATTATTTAAAAGATATTTTGTTGGGAAATGTAACATTTATAAAAAGAGATAGTAAAAAGAAAAGAGAAGTCAAAAATGGCTAATATACTTCATATTTCACGTACAATGGACATAGGAGGAGCCGAAAAAATTGTATATCAATTGGCTACTGATTTAAAAGAAGAATTTGATAATGTTCATGTAGCTTCTACAGGAGGACTGTGGGAAGAAGAGTTAAATAAGAATGGAATTAAGCATCATAAAATATTAGATGTTGAATCGAAATCACCTAAAAACACTTGTGACAAATTTTTAATACACTGCGCAAAATTATTAAAGAACATAAAATTGATATTATTCATACACATCATAGAATGGCAGCATTTTATGCTAGGTTATTAATGTACATTTTTTTCCTAAAGTAAAGCATATTTATACAGCACATAATATTTTTGATAACAAAATAAAAATGTATAAATATTCTTTAAAAAGGTGCGAAAGTAATTGCTGTCGGTGAAGGTGTTAGTAGGCATTTAAAAAGATTTATCGGTAGATAGTTCAATAATTTATAATGCTATTCATGAAAGTAATGATGAAAGTACTGTTAAAGAAATAAAAGAGCGTACTGAAATCAAGATAGGATTCATAGGAAGATTATCTGAGCAAAAGGATTATCTTATCTTATAGATGCAATAAAAATTAATCGAAAAAGAAAAATATTCATATTTTTATCGCTGGAGATGGGGATTTAAAAGATAAATTGTTAATACAAGTACAAGCTCTAGAAGTAGACGATAAAATTACATTTTTAGGATATAGAGAAGATACTACAGCAATAATTAATAGTTGTGATTTCATGGTTATGCCATCCTTTGTATGAGGGGCTACCATTAACATTAATTGAGTATTTTCAAAATGGTAAAACTGTCGTAGGAACAACAATTCCAGGTATAGAAGAAGTAGTTACTCGCGAAGTTAGCGGACTATTAGTAAAACCAGCGGATGCGCTCAGCCTATCGAAGGAAATAAAGAGATTAAGTATAGATATTAACTTAAGAAGTAAATTCGAAGAACAAACATATACAGAGAAAAAAATTTAGTTATAATAATTTTTGTATCTAAGTATTTAAAAATATATCAAGAAAAATAAATATTATTGAATCGTGTCGATTACTTTAAATAGAATAAGGAGATATGCTGATGAAAAAGTAATGTTGGTTTTTGGAACAAGACTAGAAGCTATAAAAATGTGTCCATTAGTAAATGAATTAAAAAGAAATGGGAGTTTTGATGAAAAGTATGTGTTACTGGGCAACACCGAGAAATGTTAAATCAAGTATTAGATGTTTTTAAAAGTTGAACCAGATTATAATTTAGATATAATGAGAGATAATCAAACTCTATTCACTATTACAACATCAATTTTGGACAAAATTAAACCAGTATTAGAAGATGAGAAACCAGATGTAGTGCTTGTTCACGGAGATACAACAACGACATTTGCTACTGCATTAGCAGCATTTTATCTTGGTATAAAAGTTGGGGCATGTTGGAAGGGATTAAGAACTTACAATATTTATAGTCCATTCCCAGAGGAATTCAAACGTCAAGCAGTATCTATAGTATCTAACTTCAATTTTGCACCTACGGAAAAAGCAAAAGAGAATCTTTTAGTAGAGAAGAGAGATGAAGAGACAATCTACGTTACAGGAAATACTGGTATAGATGCATTAAAAACTACGATTAATCCAGAATATAAACATGAATTATTTGATTGGATAGGTGATGATCGTCTAATTATGCTAACAGCTCACAGACGTGAAAAATCTTGGTGAACCTATGGAAAAATATGTTTAAAGCTATTAAAACGTGTATTACAAGAAAAATAGTAATGTAAAAAGTAATCTACCCTATTCATAAAAATCCCTAAAGTTAGGGAAGTTGCTAATAGAATATTCGGTGAAGAAGATAGAGTTAAACTAATTGAACCATTAGAAGTTATAGATTTCATAATTTCCTTAATAAGAGTTATTTAATTTTAACTGATTCTGGAGGAATTCAAGAAGAAGCACCATCATTAGGAAAAACCAGTACTTGTGTTAAGAGACACTACTGAAAGACCAGAAGGTGTTGCTGCGGGAACATTAAAACTAGTAGGGAACGAAAAGAAGAAGATATCTATAATAACTTTAAACTACTATTAGAGGATAATGAAGAGTATAAAAATGAGTCAAGCAAGTAATCCTTATGGAGATGGTAGAGCCAGTGAAAGAATTGCTGAAGTATTATTAAAGGAGATATAGATTGTGGATAAAGTAGCTATTATTATTCCAGTTTATAATGCTGAGGAATTTTTAAAATATAGTGTAGAAAGTGTACTTAATCAAACATATAGTAATTTAGAAATTATCTTGTAAACGATGGATCTAAAGATAGTTCAGGATTATTATGTGATGAATATGCTAAAAAGATAGTCGAGTAAAAGTTATCCATAAAGAAAACGGTGGGTTAAGTAGTGCTAGGAATACGGGAGTTAAAAAAATGCTACTGCTGACTGGATAATGTTTTTAGATTCTGATGATTACTATGAAAAATAACAGTCGACTATTTAGTAAAATTACGTGATAAATTTAATGCTGATATGGCTGCAACTACTGTAGTAGAGGTTAGAAGCTATAATGTACAAGATTCATTGGAAGAAATTGATTTTGAAAGATGCTACTTTACTTAATAGAGAAACAGCTTTAGAAGAAATGTTTTATGGTAATATTGTAGGGACGCATGTTGAGGAAAGTTATACAAAAAGAAGTGCTAGAAAAATATCCATTTCAGAAGGTATGCTTTTATGAAGACTTAGCATGTTCCTATGAGCATATAAATATTTGTGAAAAATAGCGATAGGGAAGCATAATCTGTATAAATATTACAGACGTCCAGGGAGCATAGTTAATTCTAAATTTAATCCAAAGATACTTGATCAAAAGCGATGGACTGCAATTTTAACTATATAGAAAGAGATTTTCCAAATAATTCTAATATGAGAAAAAGCTGTTAATAGTCGCTATGTCTTTAAACGGATTGCATGTTGTTAATGCAATGTTGAAATCAAATATGACAAAAAGATTTGAAAAACAAAGAAAAAATTTTTCTAAGTATTGGAAAGATGTTTTGAAAAATCCTAGAGTTATAGCGAAAAATAAAGTGAAATATGGTTTATTTATAATGTCACCAAAAATCTATGACATAGTAAGAACAAGATATTTAAAAAGATTAATTTTTAGAGAAGAAAATATAGGTAACATAGGAGGAGAAATGATATATTACATAAAATGCGCTTAAAACTGATGATAATACAGCTGGTCCAAAAGCGCCGAATGATATATATAAGTTAACAAAAGAATACGATGGCAAAGAAATAATTTTTAATCCCTTCCCAGTTAATAAAGGTAGATTATATCAAAAAGCATGGTTATTATCAAAAGGGTTAATGCAGTGGATGAAGGTGTTTTCTAAGGCTGGAGAAGGTGATGTTGTTATTTATCAACATCCTACTTATGGTATTGGATTAAACGCTAAAATGATTCCTTTAATTCAAAAGAAAAAGAAGGCGAAATTTATAGCTGTTATTCATGATTTAGAATCACTTAGATTAGGAGTTTATAAAGGAGTAGGACATAATCATGAGTTAGTAAATACTGCAGATAATCAAGTATTGAGATATTTTGATAAAATCATTTGTCATAATGACTATATGAAAAATACCTTATAGAAAAAGGATTTGAGGAAAAATAAATTAGTTTCACTGGAAATTTTTGATTACTTAACTGATGCACCAAATGCATAATCAAGTAGAAGAAGGGCTAGCAATAGCAGGTAATCTTTTAAAAGATAAAAGTACTTTATATTTATGAATTGTTAAAAACAAATCCTAATTATAAATTGAATCTTTTGGTCCTAACTTTGATAAAAATACAGAACTAGGTGATAAAATAGAGTATTTTTGGAAGTTTTTCCTCCCGAGTTATTACCAGGGAATTACGAGGTAAATTTGGTTTAGTATGGGATGGGTGAAAGTTTAGAAACCTGCAGCGGAAATACTGGGAACTATTTAAGATATAATAATCCTCATAAAACTTCACTATATTTAGCATCTGGATTACCAGTAATAATATGGAAAGAAGCTGCAATGGCAAGATTTATAGAAGAAAAACAAAGCTGGTATTGTTGTAAATAGCTTGTTAGAAATAGAAACTATTCTTAATGAAATTTCTGAAGAAGAATATTCTCAAATTAAAGAAAATGCTAAAAATTGGTGATAAATTGAGAAGTGGATATTATTATAAAAAGGCACTGGAAAAATGTCTTGAAGAATTTAAATTTAACGAATAGAAGTGGTGTGGTGTTATGAATATAGTAGTAAAAAGAAGTTTTTACATATTATTTTTATATACTGTATGTAATTTATTTGCTATATAGTTTAATAAATACATCATTCTATGCTAAGTATATTAGTAGTTATGGGAAGATATTATTTTTGATTTGTTTTCTATTGTTGATTATCAGGGAGGCTAGAGATTTCAAACTGAATTATAGAGAGGGATTCTTGCTATAGTATTAATTCTAGTATCTTGTTATTTTTTATATTTATTTTTGGAATCAGTCAGTCATTACTTCCTATATTTATATATACTCTGCTCGGAATATTGATATTGAAAAAATTTTTAGAATTTTCATATAAAATTAGCTTATTTATGTTATTATTTATTATTTTTAGTAGTTATTTGGGGATAATTCAAAAATTATATTTCCTATTCAGAAATAAGAGAAAGACAGTATTTAGGCTTTAGATATGCCTTTGTATCCATCATCTATTCTCTGTAATATAATTTTCTTGAAAAGTTTATTTAGAAAAAGAGAATATCTCTTGGTTAACGTTAGAGCTCTATTAATAGGTAACTATGTGTTATTCCAATACACAGATTCTAGATTAACATTTATTTTAGGGTTATTATTGCTAATTATGTCTGCAATGATGAAGAAAAATGCCTGTATTTAAAAAGGTTGATATTAAATAGAAGTTTTTAGGTATATTTTTCTTATCTGCTATATTTAGTATCTATTTCACTTTAAAATTACAATTACTTAAGTGATTGGCAAGCAAAATTTTAAATGAACAATTAGAGGAAGACTAGCACTTGGATATAGTACTTCAAAATTTTATGGATATGGGATTGTTCGGTAAAACAACTTTCATTAGTTGGAAATGGACTAGATGAAGATGGATTTCTTTAATACTGCAACTTATGATTATGTAGACAATCTATATGTTTTAATGTTATTACGGGAATAATATTCTTAATAATATTTTTAGTTGGTATGACAATAATAATGAAAAAGTATATAGAACAAAAAGATAGTTATCTTTATATTATCTTCATTTTATTAGCAATACATGGAGTAATAGATGATTTAATATTACTACCTCATATATAATAGTTTTTGGTTTATAGTAGCTACACTTTTTATAGGACAAAGAATTAACAGAAATACAGAATAAATAAAAATACTTATTTCTTAGGGATGATAATTATAGGAGAAAAATTATGTCACGATTATTTAATAGTGGGAGCTGGATTGTCAGGTGCAATCTTTGCCCATGAAGCAACAAAACAAGGAAAAAAAGTAAAAGTAATAGATAAACGTGACCACATTGGTGGGAACATCTATTGTGAGAATGTTGAAGGAATCAACGTTCACAAATATGGTGCGCATATTTTTCATACTTCTAACAAAGAAGTTTGGGATTATGTGAATCAGTTTGCTGAGTTTAACAACTACATTAACTCACCAGTAGCAAACTATAAAGGTAAATTATACAATTTGCCTTTCAACATGAATACATTCTACGGATTATGGGGAACTAAGACTCCTGCAGAAGTAAAAGCTAAAATCGCTGAACAAACAGCTCATCTGCAAGATAGTGAACCTAAAAACCTAGAAGAACAAGCTATTAAGCTTATTGGTACTGACGTATACGAAACTTTAATTAAAGGTTATACAGAAAAACAATGGGGACGTAGTGCTACAGAACTACCACCGTTTATTATTAAACGTCTTCCAGTACGTTTCACATTTGATAACAACTACTTCAACGATAGATACCAAGGTATTCCTATCGGTGGATACAATGTTATTATTGAAAACATGTTAAAAGGTATCGAAGTAGAGCTAAATGTAGACTTCTTCGAAAACCGTGAAGAGTTAGAAGCGAGTGCGAAAAAAGTGGTATTTACAGGAATGATCGATCAATACTTCGATTACAAACACGGAGAATTAGAATACAGAAGTCTTCGCTTTGAACATGAAGTACTAGATGAAGAAAACTATCAGGGTAATGCTGTAGTTAACTACACAGAGCGTGAAGTTCCTTATACTCGTATTATCGAGCACAAGCACTTCGAAAAAGGTACTCAAGAAAAAACAGTTATTACACGTGAGTACTCAGTAGATTGGAAACGTGGAGACGAAACCATATTACCCAATTAACGATGCTAAAAAATAATGAAATGTATCAAAAATATTTAGAAGAAGCAAAAGGTAAAAATGTTATCTTCTGTGGTCGTCTTGCAGACTATAAATATTACGACATGCACATAGTAATCGAAAGAGCTCTTAATGTAGTAAGAGAGAATTAAATAAATATAGAAGCTGCAATACTTGAAGTTAAACAAGTATTGCAGCTTTATTATATTTCCCATTTGAAAACAGTCTTAAATGCAGTATTTAAATCAGTCATAAACACCCTATGAATGTCTTTAATATTTCTCACAGGTTGCTCAAGTTCAATAATGTTCTTGAATCTTCTTTCGAACTTCTTATTACTAAGCATCTCAATAGCTTTCTCGAAGTCGATTCTACCTGAACGTGATGAACCTATTAGTGTTAGTCCTTTTTCTAAGATATCACGTGTATTGATATTCACCTTATATTCACTAACTCCCATTAGCACTAGACTTCCCTGTGGTTTGATGTATTTGATTAAGTCGTTTATTGCATAACCACTACCATCTCCACCACAGCATTCTACTCCATGATCAAAAGTTAAGTCTTCAGGAATATCATCTGTGATATATCTTTCTTTTGCGAAACTGAATAGTTCTAATTTCTCCCAGTGACGACCTATTACGATTATCTCACAATCTGGAAGAGTGTAGTTTATTATGTTCGCCATTACATAAGCAAGGCTTCCATCACCGATTATCGCTATTCTGTCTTTTCTACTATGTGAATTCTTTAAGAATCTATCCATAGCGTGCATTCCTACACTTATGAACTCTGTAATAGCCGCAACAGAATCTTCAACACCATCATAAGCTACCACTCTATCTTTAGGTAAAGCTACAAACTCTCTCATAAAACCATCAAAACCACTTGATAGGAAGTGTGTTTCTGGCATGTAGTTTTCATAGAATTCTTCGTCACTTTGTCTTGGTGGTTGGTTAGGTATCATTACTACCTTTTGTCCTACCTTATATGTTCCTGTTGGATCTGCAATTACTATCCCCGCACATTCATGAATAAGTGCCATAGGTAATTTTTTAGCCAGTACCTTTGGATCTCTTTTTCCTTGGTAGTATCTTTGGTCTGCATGACATAGTGCCATGTAGTTTGGACGGATGATGATTTTATCTCCATCATTTATATTCTCTTCGTTATATTTTACATTAATAAATTTCGGTTTAATTAATTGATATATTTGATTTATCATATTATTCGTCCTCTAGCATACTCTTAGCGATCTTAAGGTCAGTTACTGTAGTTATTTTAATATTGAGTATTCTCCCTTAGCTAGTGCTACTTTTCCCTTTTTATAACGAATATCTTACATGCATCTGTAAGTATTTGTTTTTCTTCTTTGTCTAATGAGTTATATAGATTTAAGAAATCTAAACATTTGAAACTTTGTGGTGTTTGCCCTTGATAATAGTGAGCTCTATTAGGAATGCTTGAAATGTATTGTCCATTAGTGCTTTCTACAATCGTATCAACAGCTTCTACTACTGTGTCTACTGCATCACTTTCTTTAGCTAGACGTATGTTGTCTTTTAATAATTCTAAGTGTAATGAATGGACGAACTGAATCGTGAGTTACGATAATATCCTCATCAGTTAATGGCTTATATTCATTAATTCTGTTTATGATATTTTCAATCGTTGTATTTCTATCAACACCACCAGGTGTAATAATGATTCTATCAGCAAACGCTGAAAACATATTGTTCAACTAAGTCTTCAGCATGAGATACCCAATCTTCATGAACACCGACTACGATTTTTTCGATTTCAGGTTCTAATAAGAACTTTTCAATTGTGTGAATAAGTATTGGTTTTTACCTAATTCTAGGAATTGTTTTGGCATATTACTTATTCCCATTCTAGTTCCTGTTCCACCAGCTAATATTCCTAGCGTATATCATTTTTTCTCCCTTTTAAAATATTGTAAAATTTGTTACTAATCACTATTAATTATAACATGAAAGATTAGAATTTCAAAAAAATATTGATAACTAATATTACTACAAAAATAGTTGAAATATAGAGATAAATTCCGTATACTTATACTAGTAATAAAAATTTAGAAATCTCCTGTATTTTGGAGTTTCTCATATATGATGAGTGAAATATAATGAAAGTAATAAAAATTATTTATATAATCTTCGTATCAAATTTTAACGATAATATTACCGATAATAATAGTTCCATATGTTACGAGAATTTTTCACTAGTGAAGCTTTTAGGGAATTATGTATTTTATAATTCCATAGTGAGTTATTTCTCGCTATTTGCGATGTTAGGAATTGGGGTATATGGTACGAAGCAAATAGCGGCCGCAAGTGATGTAAGTGGCACATTTTGGAATATTTATGCGATTCAACTTATCGCAAGCATATTAGCCATTTCTGTCTATGTAATAGCGGTATTTAGTATCCCACAGATGGGAGGCATAATACCATTAATAGTAGGGATTACTCTGTTCGCGAAGATGATCGATATCTCATGGCTATTCTCAGGAAAAGAAGATTTCAAAAAAATAACAATAAGAAACACAGTTATTAGGATTATTGGAGTAATCAGTATCTTTACCTTTGTTAAAAGTAGTGATGACTTATATCTTTACGTATTTTTAATTGTTATCTTTGATTTCTTAGGACAGTTCGTAATGTGGGTGCCAGCGAAAAATTTATAAAACGTCCATCTTTTAACGCTAAAGTTATCAAGAAAAATCTGCATCCTATTGTACTTCTGTTTTTACCACAGGTCGCAATATCACTTTATGTTGTATTAGATCGAACTTTACTTGGACTGCTAGGATCATACTCAGATGTTGGAATTTACGAACAAGGGCAAAAATTAATTAGCATACTTCAAGTCGTTAGTTCATTAGGGTTGTAATGTTGCTGAGGGTTGCGAATCTTCTTTCAGAAAGAAGAGATAAAGAAGCACAAAATATGGTGAAATTCTCATTTATTTTATATAACCTTATAATATTCCCGATGATATTTGGACTTATTGCGGTGAATGAGGTATTTGTTAAATTATTCTTAGGAAAAAACTTCCAAGATGTTAAGTATGTTCTGTACGTTATCGTGTTTAACATTATGTTTGTAGGTTGGACGAATATCCTTGGATACCAAGTGTTAGTAGTAAGAAATAAAAACAAGGAATTCATGCTTTCGACAACGATTCCTGCATTTGTTAGTGTTGCTGTTAATATTGCAGTTATTCCATTTTTCGGATATATCGGAGCGAGTATAACATCTGTAGTTGTTGAAATTTTTAGTATTCGCTATCCAATGGTATTATAGCCGTAACATTATTAATAAGAACTTACTGTTCAATAAAGATTTAGTGAAGATTATTTGTTCTTCTCTAGTAATGTTTGGAGCTGTAATGTTGTGTAAAAATGACATTAGGATTAGACGGAATTATCGGACTAATAATTTTACCTTGCTGTTGGAGGCATCAGTTATCTAGTAATGATATTCTTACTAAAAACTGTTAATATTAGAGATATAAAAAGTATGCTTAAATAGTGGCTTGAGTTAAGAAGATAATTATATATTTCATAGAAAACCAATTGGAGTCTAATCTCAGTTTGGTTTTTATTATGTTTTTGATATATTTCCATTAGAAAAAGTATTAAATACAGTATAATTAAGAATGAAAAGAATTTGTCTAATCATGGGATAGGAGCAGTTTGGGATGAAGGCTTTTTGATGCAAAATTAATGGATGTGAAAATAATAGAGCCGAATGTTTTTGAAGATGAACGAGGTTTTTTTCATGGAGAGTTACTCTGAAGAAAATATAAAAAAACTAGGTATAGATTTTAATTTCGTTCAAGACAATCATTCACTATCAGTTGAAGCCGGTGTCGTTCGTGGTTTACATTTTCAAAGAGGAAATGCAGTACAAACAAAACTTATTCGTGTGGTGACAGGGGAAGTATTAGATGTTGTCGTGGATCTTAGAAAAGGCAGCCCTACATATGGACAGTGGGAGAGTTTTATCCTTCAGAACACAACAGAAGACAACTTTTAGTTCCTAGAGGTTTTGCACATGGTTTTGTGACATTAACGCCAAATGTTAACTTCATATATAAGTGTGATAATTATTATAATGCAGAAGCAGATGCAGGTATTGCATTCGATGATAAGGATCTTGGAATTGATTGGCAGATTGATTTATCAAAAGCTATTATTTCAGATAAAGATAGAAACCTTCTTACATTCAAAGAATTCGAAAAAGATCAATGATTTTTGAATATGAGAAAATGAAGTTATAATATTTTTCAGAGAGCCCATTAAAATGTGAACTTAAATACACATGGTTTATTGATAGCTAAATTTTCTTTGTAAGAGTTTTAAGATGTTTAATGAATTTTGTGGTGGTGACTAGATAGTCAGAATCATGATTTTTGAGTCATTTCTGTCAGAAAAATCTATGTTGAATACTCATATGAATAAATTCCTTTCTATAAGTGTCGCACTTATAGTTTAAAAGGATTTTTATCCTTTCTATAGTGATTATTATTCTACTCAGGAAGGATCTCTCGAATCAATTGACAACAAGAAAAGCTATATGGTAGAATAAAGTAAAGTGAATGTGAGATGCTAGTACATTTCAACACGAAAGCCAATTGAAGGTTCAGTTCAATTGGCTTTTTATATTAATATTTAATATTCACATACAAAGTGAAGAGTATGCGTCGTGTCCTAAAAATGGCTACTTTTTCTTGTTGTTATCTTTTAGGAAATAATATTCTATTATCAGAAGAATAACTCCGATAATAGATTCACAAGAATTTGTGAAATGCTAGTATTCATGCCAACACCTCCCTTCTGAGGGCAGTAGCCTACCTTTATTATATCATTAGAAATTATACAAGAAAAGGTTTCCGTATTAATATTAAGATTAAAAATTATATTTTTAAGATTATGTAAATAGGAGGGAATATAGGTGAAGACCTTTGAATTAATGGACAATGAGAGGAGTGTAAATTCTGATAAAAAGTTCACAAAGGTTTGAGTAACGTCTATCTTTATTTTATCAACGTTTATTTTCTGGTGATTTGATTTGTTATAGAAACGAAATTAATTACATCATGTTATAAGACTAACGTAATACAAAAATTTAATATGTCTTCTGTGGGATAAGTTAGAAAAATATAAGTCATAAGAGAGTTGTATTAATCTGGAGGAAGAGTACCTAGAAATATCTTTCCAATAGGGAATATAGCTCTTTATTGTATTTTTAATTTTAGGTATGTTATACTAAACTCGCAGATTGAATAGAAGCTCCTGCTGTATATTTACCAGTGGGACTTTTTCTTATAAAGTAGAAATAGTAAATTGCTTTTAGAAAGTAGCAGTAATTTTGTATTAAATATTTTTGAAAAAGGTAAAAAAGATGAAGAATATTATAGTAACAGGTGGGGCTGGATTTATCGGTTCTAACTTTGTACATTATGTTATAAATAATTATCCAGATATTCATGTGACTGTTCTGGATAAATTGACTTATGCGGGAAATAGAGAGAATCTTTCTGGACTTCCAGAGGATAGATTTGAATTAGTAGTTGGTGATATTGCGGATACGGAATTGGTAGATAAACTTGTTAGTAAGACTGATGCAGTAGTGCACTATGCAGCTGAATCTCATAATGATAATTCCTAAAAGATCCATATCCATTTCTACATACGAATATTATCGGAACATATGCTTTAATCGAAGCTTGTCGTAAGTATGAAGTTAGATATCACCATGTATCTACTGATGAGGTATACGGAGATCTTCCATTAAGTGAAGATTTACCAGGAAATGGTGAAGGAGTTGGAGAGAAGTTTACAGCTGAAACACCTTATAATCCATCAAGCCCATACTCATCAACAAAAGCTGGTTCAGATCTACTAGTAAAAGCGTGGATTCGTTCTTTTGGACTTAAAGCGACTATATCAAACTGTTCAAACAACTACGGACCATATCAACATATCGAGAAATTTATCCCAAGACAAATCACTAACGTATTATCAGGGATCACACCTAAATTATATGGTGAAGGTAAGAACGTAAGAGATTGGATTCATACAGAAGATCATTCATCAGCGGTTTGGACTATCTTAACAAAAGGTAGAGTAGGAGAAACTTATTTAATAGGTGCTGATGGAGAAGAGGATAATAAGACTGTTATTGAGTTAATCCTTGAACTCATGGGTAAAGATAAGAATGCTTATGAGCATGTAAATGACCGTGCGGGACATGACCTTCGTTATGCGATAGATGCATCAAAATTACGAGATGAATTAGGATGGCAGCCGCAGTTCACAGACTTTCGTCAAGGATTGGCTGAAACTATCCGTTGGTATGAAGAAAATGAATCTTGGTGGAAAGAACAAAAAGAAGATGTAGAAGCCAATTATGCTAAAAATGGACAGTAATAGGAGTCGATAGAGTGAGAAGATGCTCTGCTAAATAATTGACAATAAGAAAAGGTATGTGTAGAATATATATATAAGTGAATTGGACGATTATATTCACATGAGACCACGAAAAGCAACTGAAAGGCCATTCAGTTGCTTTTTTATGTATTAACATACTACTCAGTATGAGAATAGATATTCATACATGAGTGAATAACATGTACGTCGTGCCCAAATAGGGGCTACCTTTTCTTGTTGTTTTTATCATTTAGGAAATAAAAATACTCTATAAATAGGAGAATAATCCCTACAAATAGTCCAACAAGAATTTGAACGATTATATCGTACATGCGACCACCTCCTTTCGGGCAATGTATCAATTGATATTAGACATAAGTGAAGATGATTTACGCTGGGTCAATAGCTAAAACATGGGATAGACTATAAGAAGTGAATGATGTCTATCAAATTTCACTACGAAAGCCAATTGAAATTGCGGTTCAATTGGCTTTTTATACTAATATTCACACACAAGTGAAGCATGTGCGTCGTGAGCTAAAAATGGCTATCTACTTCCCTTTGTTTTTATCTTAAAGAAAAGTTATAAAGAATCTTATCTTGTTTAGTATGAGATAAGTTTTTATTTATGTTAACTATTATAAATTATTTTTTTATTCTTTATATTTAGCAATTTGCTGATTGTTAAGTTTGTATTATATTAAAAATATGGTGTAGAATAAAAGTTGAAGGAAGGGTGAATTTTATAAAAAAATTTTTAATACAAAAAGCTGATTATTAAAAATCTATGTAAATTTTTATAGATTTACTCAAGAAAGAAGGAGGGGCAGACATGAATAATAAAAAAATTATAGAATTTCCTGTCGATAGAAAAAGGATATACAGGAATTAGGAACAAAACATATAGAGACTTCGAGCTTAATCATGGCTATAGTAGGATTAAATTCTCATCTAAAAGAGCTTGAATCTGATTTTTAAGGAATCGATGAGACTTTTTACAGAATTTATTGAGAATATTGATGATCATAAATACGCGATTTATATTGAAGATGCAATAGCTTTATCTAAGTATAATGTGGATGCTAGAGTCTGGAAAAATTGTTAGTAAAGATTGTACAGAATATGAAATAGAATTAGCATTACTACGCCTAAAAAGATGAAGTATACACCTTTTGAAGAAGGTTATGTCGAGGGTAAACTATTTCCGATTAACTACCTTCATCTAATAGTTTGCCACCACCTTGCGGAATTTTATTTAGGTAATAAGCTATACAATAAAGTTTGGGATGCTTATAAACCGTTTTTATATGGCTTTAGATATGGCTGATGAAGTTTTAGTGCCGATGTATCATAATTTTATCGTAGCTAGCCTTATATTAAATGATTTCACAATGCTTAACCATTACTATAAACTCATGAGTAAACGTGGTAAAAATGATGATGTAGTTTTATTATCAAAAGGTTTTTCTATCACCTGATGCAAGGTGAGGAGAAAGAGGCAGTTGCATTCTATAATAAATTGATAAAAAAATAATAAATACATTTCGGATGTGTTAGATAGAATTGCTAATCCTAAAACTGATAGAGTTCAGTACCGATGATGATTGCAAGTATCTAGAAGCACTTAATACGGTTATAAAAATTTGATTATTTTATAAATAAAGAATACTATTTCGATTTCCTTATGCATGTGAGAGAAAGTGAATATGTAATTGGAGATGAACTGGATAAGTATGCGGACCGTAAAGGAAATAACGGTTGCTGATATGAAACGAGATAGATCGTTTATGGCAATTAGAGACACGGAATTAAAAATTATGCACGAGAACTTTTTATTAACAAAAGAAGATTTCTTGAAAATTACGAAGTCAGAATTTCTTAAAATAAAAGGTTTAGGTAAGGGGACTATCAGAAACCTACATTTAAACGGTGTAATGTTCGCTGATGATAGTGAGTTTGATATCTAGATGGAACTTAGGGAGGATGACTTATGGTAAAACATGATAGAGAATTTGAAATATTGCTTAAAGAGTTTTTGAAAACTGAAGGGAAGCATTTTTCTAGCAAGGAAGAGGCTACGGAGGTATTTGAACGTATTTACAATTTGGTTGATTCAGGTTATGAGACAGATGCTTCTCTTAGCGATCTTGTTGATGCGATAGATGAAGGGAATATGAGTGTCGTTGATAAAATTAGTGCCTTACGTGAGCTTCATGAGGAAAATAAAGACGCTCTAGAAAGGGCTGTAGAGTTGGAAGAGGATATCATGTATTCAGATAATGATGAAGATGCTGAACAGATGATGATAGCGGATGTCCTGGCTGAATATTATAGTAAGGCTGGGATGAATGAAGAAGCTGCGAAACTGTATGAACTTATGTTGATGGCGAAATCCAAGTGATTTTCATGAGGTTATAGATCTCTTGACACTTATGTATGTTCGCCTAGATAGAGAAAGTTCATTGACGGATCATATCGATTGCTTTGACTATGAAGATTCAGAAGCTACTTTGCTATTGTTAAGTATCTTTAGCATAAATCAAGAAAGATTTGATGAAGCACATTATTATATGACTAAACTTAAAAAAACTTAATAAGTACGCAGGTAATATATTTAAAGGCGGATTCAATAAAGTTTATAGATTATATAGTAGGAAATCCAGGTAATGTGAAAGGTGCGAATAAGGAAAAAAATATTTTGAAATGCACTTTTTCAGCAGGGTATTGCTAAAGAATATTTGACTAATAAATATCATTATGAATTATTAGAGAAAATTCTATCGAGAAGATATAGAGAAAAAAACAAAAGCCTGATTGTTGAAGGACGTAAGATCTGTATCTAAAGAAGATATGAAAGAAGATCCTGTCTTTCAAAGGTATGGAAAAACAACTGAAACAAGTTTATCGATGTAGAATTGTATAATAAAGAAATTATCGAATGTTATACAGAAAAAGAACTGAAAAAAACTAGATGGTATCGGAGTAGGTATTATCAAAAAAACTGAAAGATAATGGTGTGAAGTTTCAAAGAAGAATAGAGTGACTCAAAAAATCGTGATTTTCTAGAAACAAGATTTTTGTCGAGTCACTCGCACTAGTTTATTAGATATCTAAAAAAAGCTTTTTTATAAAGGAATTTAGATATCAATAAAACCACTGAACGTCTATGAGTTGTCATATGAACTTTATTAAATTTCTTTAGGACTTTTGGTCCGACAGCATGTATATATGTAAAAAGAAATCTGGGAAGTGAATCAAAAGGATTCAGTAGTTTCCAGATTTTTAATATATTCAAAATGGAAAAACAGTCGAAAATTTCCATTTTGGAATTAAGGTATGAGTGCACCTTGCACCTACAATAAGTTATAATAAAAACCTCCTTATGTCAGGAAAGTAACTCGAAAATCGTCATTTCAGAGAAATCGATTTTGTCGAATTATCCCTAAATTGCATATAAGAGGTGAAAAAGGGAGGGACTCAAAAATCGTGATTTCGAAGAAATCGATTTTGTCGAGTCACCCCCTGAAAAGTTTATTAGACATCTAAAAAGCTTTTATAAAGCGAATTTAGATGTCAATAAACCACTGCGTTTTATGAGTTTTCATATACACTTTTTAAAAATTTAGGACTTTTGAGCCAATACTTTCTAGTATGATTTTTTTCCCATGCCCCGAAGTTGATAGAGCCCTGTTTTTTAAATCTTTATTTAGTTTTATTGTTTTGAATACTCAACAGCCCTTGCTATTTTTTTGGTTTTAGCAGGATTTTTGTCTGATATTATTTTCTTCTAATAGTTTCTCGAATGCAACTAATCCTGTTTCGTAATCTTTTGTCTCGAATTCTAGTTCATAATCAATGATATCATTGATAAATGTTGTCTCATCAAGTACCAATAAGCCTTCTTCTAAAGTAACTTCGTGTCTTAATGTCTCGATTTTTGAATCAGCATTGAGTTTTAATCTTCACGTTCATTCGCTCTAGCTCAGCGATAATTTCGTTCGGTAAAATCGGCAGTACCGTTGGCTCTTTTTGGATATCTTTTCATCAAGAGGTACGTTTATCTCAACGTTTTTGAGTTTCACCTTTTACTTTCAGAGTCATTTCTGTTTTTTTATTTGTATAACGAATTCTTAGTGCTGCTCTGATTTTTCTTGAAACTTTCATCTGCATCATCATAGTAGAAATTTTTGTTTATTATTTCTTCAGAATTCTTTTAAGTCATATTTTTTTCAAATAGTGACTTTATATTGATCTTTTGTTAGTAAGTTTTTAAATTCTATTTCTATTTCTCGCATGAAATTTCCTTTCTTTTTCAATCGCAATAATAAATGGTGCGTTGTTTTTCTGATTAATGAATTGATAAACCAATACTTCAACTTCTTTTTGATCGAGATTTTGAAGTTCATTTAACAATGCTTCTTTTTCTACTTTACCATTCTCATGTCCCCAATAGACAACAATAACGATTCTCCCACCGATTTCTAGGTGTAATAAGAACTTTTTAATCGTCGCAAGTGTCGTCTCAGCTAGTGTAGTAATCTCATGATCTGCATTTGGTAGATATCCCAGATTAAAGACAACTGCACGGATTTTTTCATCTATATACTTTATCAAATTCAAAGTGTGAATCAAGAACAATCTCGCATTTATCCGTCAGCTCAGCTTCTTCGATTAGCCTCGTAGTATTTTCTATTGCTAATTCTTGGATATCAAACGCATAGATCTTTTTAGCTGAAGTCTTCGCTAGAAACAATGTGTCATTTCCATTTCCAGCTGTAGCATCAACAACGACTGAATTTTTTTATCAATAACTTCTTTTAATAATTTTTTTGCTAAAAAGCTAATACCTTATCCATCTTATTGTCCTTATTATAAAATTATTTTTGTCTGTTTGCTTTCATTTCAGAAAGAATGTCACTAAGTTCGTAATAGTTATCACTAGCTATTGTAAAGTCAAGTGATGTGTTAATAATCTCAGCTAGTAATTTTGAATTATCACTTGTATAGTCTTCTTCTCGGTTTAAATTTGCTTTAAGACCCGCGACAAGTTTTTCTAATTTTTCTACTAAATCAGCTTCTGTAGTTTCATCATCTTCATCAAATTCTTTAGTGTAGTCTTTGATATTAAAGCTAAGTCCATCTTTTAACGGTGCGATATATAAAGCGCGTAGGTTATTTACATCTTCACCAACCGCAGCTGAAAGTTCATGTAGAGGAGCAGTGTAAATTTTCTCATCTTCTGCACCAGCTTGCTCAATAACTGTAACTTCATGATCATAAGGATAGAAACGACATAAGTTCATCAGAGACATTAGCCGCAGTTAAATCATCATAACATTGTGTAATAAGTAGGTGTTGTAGTGGGTTAACCTGTCTTAACGTTTCAAGTGCAGTGGCATCAACAAGAGAGAATCCTTCAACAGGATCGAACTTCGCCGCATTAAAACAAGAATCTAAAAAGCTCTCACCACCAACGATTTTCACATCTTTATCACTGTTTATTAGAAGTTGAGTAGTTAGCTCAGCGACCATAGGATGTCCAGGGACAAGATACATTACATCACCAGCCTCAGCAACTTCAAGAATATAATTTGCAATGCCGTTATATGTATTTTCGAAATTTTCACTTTCTGTATAAAATCTGTCACAAGTCTCAAACGCGATATTATTCTCCTCCAAGAAAGAAATCGCAGGATGTTCTTTAGTACGTGCAATAACCTTAGCATTAGTGTTATCTAGTAAAAGTTGTTTAATATTTTCCTTAATGTTTGAACTATCATTAGGTCCAAGTCCAATAATATAAATCATAGGTTCTCCTTATTTATCGATTTTAATAAATTATTTTATTTAAAAAGTAGTAGCTGTAAGTTTAGTATGGATTACTTTGTTTCGAATACTTAATAAGATTTCTTTTGATTCAAAAAGCAATATGTAAATCTAGTACGAATCATTTTTTTATTCAAAAATTAATAACTATCAGCTAGTACAAATCACTTTTTTTCATTTTTCATGTTTTCTTTAATCTCAAAAAGTGTCTCGATTATCTTAGGTTCAACACTTTTTTTCCAACATTGTTATTATAACATAAATTAAGTTTTGAGTTGATAAAAATATTTATTTGAATATTATTAATTCATTATTCAAATATGTAGTATGATATGATTGAAAATTAGTGAATAATAAAAAAATAATGATATATCTTACATTAATAAACAAGGTTGTTCACTACAGTAAAGAGAAGAAATATCTCCTTGGAAATTTAAGTTTCCTTAGTGAAAAATTTATGAGATATGGTGTTTTTTAGAGTTAAATTAATGAAATATAGTCAAAAATATTGTAAAACTGTAAGATAATACAATTTTCAAAAATAATTTATTTAGAATAAAAGCATTAAATTTTTGACTATACAAGGAGGTATGTAAAGTGAAAGATATCTTTCAGAAAATAAAGTTTTTAGAACACTAAAGAATATGAGTTGAAAAGCTTGATATATTAGGATTTACTATATAATTAGTAAAAGTGATATAATAATATAAATATAAAAGTATATAAGGAGGAATTAAATATGTCAATCAAAGCATTAAAAGTAGCAAAAGCAGCACTTAAAACACCAGGAGTATTCGCAGGAGGGGTAGCATTCGGAACTTTAGGTCTTAAACTTTTAGCAAGTAAAGATGCGAAGAAAGGTTACTCAGTTGTTTTATCAAAAATTATATAAAAGCAAAAAGACGGAGTAGAAGGAACAGTATCAAACATCAAGCAACATGCTGATGATGTAGTAGCGGATGCTAAAGACTTATACGAAAAAGAAAAAAGAGAAAGCAATCTTCAAGAATTAGAGGAAAAAAATAAAGATGGATTTTAAAAATACTACATCTTTCGAGTGCAAGAGCGAGAGTTAGAGCTGATTTTCGCTTGACACCAGATGTAAAAAGTATATTTTAAAGAACAGGCATCAAAAAATCGAAAAACATACAAAAAAAGTGGACTTTTATCAAGATGAGTACACTTTTGTTGTTATGTTTAAAGATGACACATAGTTGTTTACAAGAATTCTTTAAACTAGTAGATAAAGAAAAGAGTTAAGAGACTGTTATGAAAAATCCAGTTGCAGTAGCTGAAGAAAGTCCTTATTCAATAATTGTAGATGCCATTTTTGGCGTGCAATGTCTAAATTATTTCGTGCCACTTCCACTTAGAGCTATTCACACATGGTGGAAAGCATCAGGGTATTTAAAAAGATACGCTAAAATTATTAGGACGTAAGCAAATTACCATGGAAACACTCGATTCTGCAGCAATCTTAGTCTCATTAGCGACAGGGGCTCGTGAAACGGCAAGTTCTATTATGTTCATCTTGGAATTAGGAGAGTCTCTAAACAACTGGTCTGAGAAAAAAATCTGTAAAAGTGCTAGAACAAAGCCTGACTTCTATGGATAGAGAAATCTGGCTTGTTGAAGAAGAAGGTAATAGAAAAGTAACTTGTGCAGAGGTGAAAAAAGGCGATATAATTCTAGTTTCAGAAGGAAATGAAATTTTATTTGATGGTATTGTGATGAGTGGGGGAGCTAGTGTTGATGAAAGTTCATTGACAGGAGAAAGTTTCCCGATTGTGAAGAATATTGGAGATGAGGTCTATTCTAACACGATAGTTGTTAACGGTGAGATTAAGACTGAAAAGTTGAAAAATCCACAGGTTAATGGTCGTATCCAACATTTAATTCAATTGATGAAAGATTCTGAAAAGTAGAGAGGATACATATCATTACAAATATATCAAATTAGCCGACAGTATAGTAAAATATAACTTCTAGCTATGGGACTAACGTATTTATTTACAAGGTCATTTCGCGAAGGCGATGTCGTTCTTACTAGTAGATTACTCATGCGCATTGAAATTATCAACACCAGTAGCGTATCTAACTACTATAAAAAACCCTAATTGATCAAAAAATTGTGGTAAAAATTCAGTAACTCTTGATAAATATGAGGATATAGATACATTTGTTTTTGATAAAAACAGGGAACAATCACTGTATCTAAAGCCATATATTCAAGAAGTACTACCATTTTATGAATATTCTTATGAAGAAGTTCTTAGAATTGGAGCGTGTTTAGAGGAACATATCTATCATCCAATTGCCAGTGCTGTAGTAAGTAAGGCGGAAGAAGATGGAATTGAGCATGAAGAGATGCATACAGAGTTATATCACATTGCTTCAAAAGGGATAGTATCTCATATCGACGGAGAGAAAAGTAGTTATCGGAAGTAGACAATTGCTAAAAAGATGAAGATATAGTTGTTACTGATGAACAAGAACAAATTATAGCCGAAAAACAAGAACAATACAACCTATTATTCTTAGGGTATAAAGGAAAAATTAATCTCAATTTTTCTGTGTAGATATCCCATTAAGAGATGAAGCTAGTGCAGTATTAACCGAACTTAGAAATAGAGGTAAAAAGGTAGTTCTTTTAACAGGGGATAGTGAACTTAGAACCAAGAAAATTTTAAAAGATGTAACTTTTGATGAAGTACATACAAGTATGACGCCAGTTACGAAATTTGAATACATCAAGAGTGAAAAAGAACAAGGAAGACGCGTCCTGATGATAGGTGATGGTCTAAATGACTCAGCAGCGTTATCAGAAAGTGATGTAAGTATCGTTATGAGTGAGAGTGCTGATCTTTCAAAACAAATTAGTGATGTTGTCTTAAAATCAGATTCACTAAACTCATTATTACTATTATCAGATGTTTCAAGAACACTACGTTCACAAATGAGTAACAACGTTAAGAGTACAGTATCGATTAATAGTTCACTAATATTCTTAGGATTAATAAATGTATTGCCATCAAATTTACTAGCATTACTACACAACTTAACAACATTTGGTATCGTACTTAAGAATTTTAATATTAAGTAGAGAAGATCAAAAGATGTCAAGTTAATTATGTTGGGAAGAAGGTATCCCTTCCTTTAGAGTATGTAAACTAAATAATAATGAAACTCGAATCTGGGAGAATCTGGATTCGAGTTTTTGTTTTTATATTGGAAGAATAGTAAAAAGATAGTCTCACAATAATGTGAAACTATCTTCTTATAAGTTTTTATAGATTTAGAAAGGGTTGATAAGATAAATCTTATAATTATAACAAGTATTATAATCAGTATGAAGTTCAGGACTACTATCACTGGGAACATACTGAACCTCATGTTCATATTAGTAATCTGATTTACAAAAAGGATATGTAATATTATCTACAATATATGAAAGTAAGTAGGCTAATAAAGTGTTATTTGATACGAAAAATGATGGCAGGTCTAAGTTTTGAATTCACATTAATATCGAGATTAAGCAACCATGAAAAATGCATGTTGTGATAATTACGATGAAGATATTAACATGTAGCGCAGATTCTAAATGTATATCAAAATATATATGCTAGTGTACTTATTATAAGAGTTATCCAAAATAAAATTTTTGAGTTAGAGAAAAAAATCTTTTAGAATATTTTTTTGTTGTAAGAAAAAGCTACTCCAATCATGTAGTACATAAGAGGCCATGTATAGTACCACCAGTTAGGGAAAAATATGCGCCAATATAGAATATCTAACATTAGAAAAATAAATCTACAAGAGTAACTGGAATAGAGATAGCTAAAAATAATATTTATAATAGCATATTTTCTTATAGATTCATTCATGTTTTTGAATGCTAGATTTATTATAGGAGCAAGTAGCATTAATCCAACATACATGGTGATATACCAACCATAGTACTTATAATTTAGTATATTAATAGGAGCAGTTTTAAATAATGTTGTATTGACCACATATTTACTATCTACTAGTGTCAAAATAAACATAGCAAGTGAATACAATAAATACACACGGGCCGATGTTAAGATAATATTTTTACTCCAAATTTTATTTTTTTGTTTAAATACCCAGTAACTATAATAAATAAGGGCACACACGCCATACATATATTCCGTACAGCTATGAAAAATAGAATTAGAGATTGAGTATGTTATAGAGTAATACTTCGTATAAAGGAAAAAGTGGACCCCGATAACTAAAAAGTAAGGATATAACTTTTTATAATATCAATATTAATATTTCGTTTCGAATAATTCATAAATAACCTCATAAAAATAATCAATAATAATATACCATAAAAATAATAGAATGGTATAGGAGGGAGTGTTTAGATTTACTTTAACTTTAACTAAAATAAATGTTATAATACGTACAGTAATAAAAATAGGAGAAATAAATGAAAAATATTAATAGTGATTCCAGCGTTGAATCCTCCTGAAGAATTAATAAATTATGTAGAGAGGTTAAGAGCATCTGGATTAGAAGATATTTTAATAGTAGATGATGGAAGTAGTAAAAAATTCAAACGCATCTTTGCAGAATTAAAAGAAAAATATGGATGCCAAGTGTTAACACACGCTAAAAACCTTGGTAAGGGAAGAGCATTGAAGAATGCATTCAACTATTTCTTAACAATGCCAGATGTAAAAGAATATAACGGATTAGTAACTGCTGATTCAGATGGACAACATAGAGTAGAAGATGTTATTTCGATGGTTAAGGAAATTGATAAACATCCGGAGTCGTTGATATTAGGTTGTCGTGATTTTGATTCGGATAATGTACCGCCTAAGAGTAAATTTGGTAATAAATTGACTAAAGCGGTATTTAGAGTTTTTTACGGAAGAAGTATAACTGATACTCAAACAGGACTAAGAGGATTCCCAAAAGGATATTAAAAAGGAATGATTGATATTCCAGGAGAAAGATTTGAATATGAAACAAAAATGTTGATTCATACTTTTTGAAGAAAAATATTAGTATAGCTGAGACTACAATTGAGACTATATACTATGATAATAATGCAGAAACACACTTTAATCCTATAAAGGATTCATTAAAAAAATATAAAGTAATATTTGGTTCATTTTTCAAATATTTACTGTCATCATTATCATCATTCATAGTTGATATAGGATTATTCCAGATTATACTGTGGATTGCGTTAGCGATAGGAATCAATAGAGGTACAGTACCCTATTATTGTTTCGACAGCATTAGCTAGAGTATTTTCTTCGTATTTTAATTTTACGATGAACAAAAACTTTGTATTTAATGGAGAGAAAAGTATAAGAAAAACTATAATGAAGTATTATAGTTTAGCAGGTTGTTGACAAATGCAGAAACTGCATGAGTCAGCAGCCTATTTTAATGAGAAAAAGTGCTGAAAATGTTATAATATAAGTATATAGAGGGGTTTTTAGTATGTTTAATAAAAAGAAAATATCAAAGATGAAATAATATTAATGACGTTATCAGAACTAGTTCCTACAAATCACTTTTTAAGAAAAAGTAGCCGAAGCAATTGATTTTAAATTTATTTATGATTTGACAGAAGAATACTATAGCCACACATCAGGTAGAAATTGTTTAGACCCTGTAGTATTATTCAAATTAGTGTTTTTAAAAAGATTTCTATGGAACAAAATCAATGAGAGAAACAATAAAAAGAATAGAAACAGATGCTGCATTTAGATGGTTTTTAGGGATACCATTTTCTAAACCAGTTCCACACTACTCTACATTTTCACAAAAACTATATTCGACGATTCCAAGGAACTGATGTATTCGAACAAATATTTATAAATATAGTGAACCAAGCAATTGATAAAATTAGTTGGAGGCACTGAGTTTTTTTACTGATTCAACACATATAAAGCTAACGCAAATAAAAAGAAATTCAAAGTTGAAGTAACTACAAAAATAGAAAATTAGATTTAGAAAAAGAAATAAACGAAGAGAGAGAAAAATAGGAAAAAGCCTTTTTGAATATAAAGAAAAAGAAGAACTAAAAAGACAACGAGTTAACACAACTGATCCGGATAGCGGTTATTATCACAGAGATCATAAAGAAGAAGGTTTTATGTATTTAGACCATAGAACAGTAGATGGGAAAAATAATATAATCATGGATTGTCACATAACTCCAGGAAACGTTCATGATAGTGGTCCATATATAGATAGATTAAATCAGATAGAAAAAAATTTCGGATTAACACCAGGAAAAGTTGCGTTAGATAGCGGATATTATTCTCTAGACATACTAAAACAGTTAGATAAAAATATATTTTCAGTAATAGGATATAGAAGATTCTCAAGATCAAAAAGATAAAAATATTTCAAATATTTACCAGAAAAAGATATATATGTGGATAAACGAACAGGAGAAATATTTAGATACAGAAATATAGATAGAACTGGATATAAACAATATAAAAAGTGATGATAAAAACGAGAAGAAAAATAGTAAGACGCCATATAAATGCGGATTATTATGATGAAGCTAGATTAAGACGTATATCAAAAAGAAGGAAAACTATTGTATAAGAGAAGAAAAGAAACACTAGAACGTAGCTTTGCAGATTCAAAACAAAATCATGGATACAGATATGCACAATATAGAGGTAAAGCCAAAGTACAGTCGTACGCTTGGTTGTCTTGTTGCGTTCAAAATATGAAAACAATAGCACTAAGAGAGGTATAATCATCTCTTAATACTACTGATGCTTTAGTCATAAGGCTTATTTTTTTTGAAAAACGACCAAAACATCAATATGTTCATTGATATTTTGGTCGTTTTGTCAACAATCTGAAAAACTATAATGAAGTATTATAGTTTAGCAGCGATTCAAATGTGTATGTCTGCGGCATTAGTGGCTATAATATGGCATCTACTAGGTGGATCAGAAACAGTTATAAAAATCATAGTTGATACGCTGTTATTTTTTTCATCAGTTATCAAATTCAAAGAAGATGGGTGTTTAGGAAATGATGAGAAGTATAGATGATAAATATAGAACGATAGCTAATAATGTTATATTAGCTTATTGTTTAACGTTAATGTTAACATTCAATAAAACTGTAAAAAAATAGTGGATTTTAAGTCATTTTTAGAACTTTTTCAAGCTGATTCAATAATAACAATAGTAGTTATTTTTATTTTCATTTTTATTTTTACAGAAAAATAAAAAGTGAGAAAAATAAATAGAAGAGAGAATAGAATAATTACTATTTTTAGTATCATACTTGCATTAATACATATAGTAGGAAGTGATATCACGTATACTCAATCTACTTTTAAGAGGTGTTGTAGGAAGATACTCAATAGTAAGTTTTTTTAATCTTAGTAACTATATCATTTGTAGCTATAAAAAAATTATTGGTATTATTATATAATCGATATAATAAAGTTGAATTAGTGGGTATTAAAGAAAAACAAGTATTTAATAAGTTATTATATTTTAAAATGTTGATTCCATTTCTATTAATACGTATATTAGGGTTTTATTGTGTTTTTTTCCCTGAGTAACAACTTGGGATAGTATGTATATTATAGGAGAAGGTTTAGGATATTACCCATTAAGTAATTCCCATCCATATGTTTATACATTGTTTGTAAGTTTATTTACAAAACTTGGTTGGAAATTTTTAGGTGGTGTAGGAATAGGTGTAGCTATTTTTAACTTTATCACATTAGTATTTACTTCTGTAACGGTAGTCTATGTACTTTATAAAATCTTTGAGACTTTTGAAATCAATATTTGGTTAAAGAGAGGGCTATATATATTTTATACTTTCTTTCCTAATTTTATTGTCACGAGTTTTCACAATGTATAAAGATACATTCTTAATGAATTTTCTGATGATCTTTTTCTTGTATGGTAATGATAATGTATAAATCAGAGGAATTTTTTTCAATAGTAGGTATTCTTTAATTATTTTTGTTGTGTCTTTCTTTGGTGTATATATGTTGCTACAGGAAAGCGGTAATATATATAGTTGTAGGTATGATAGCTATATTAATATATAGTAAAACTAATAGATTGAAAGTAATGAAATATGTAGGAATTTCGGCTTATTATTACTTTGACATTAAATAGTATAGGTAATTTGGTATTTAAGCCAACAGAATCTAAATTTAAACTATGATTATTTATCAACTAGATTTCAACAACTTGCAGCTGCAGTGTACTATCATCCAGAGAGTTTTACAAAGGAAGAATTAGAGTTTTATGATTCAACATTAGGATTAGAAAAATAATAAAAATTTTACTTATCATATAGCGGACCCTATAAAACAAAAATGAAAAATGAACAATTCTCAAGGGAAAAGTGATAAATTTTTGAAATATGGTGGAAAGGCTATAAAAACATCCGAAGACATATATAGATGCGGTGTTGAATTTATCTGCATCATACTGGTATCCTTATAATTACGCAGATATCGCTATGTGTCTAATTATTATTATTCAATGTATAAAGGAACAAAAATTGGTTTGATGACGATAGAGTATTTGATTCGGGATGGAATTTTTAATTATCCTACAAAAACTTTTAATAAGGTTTATGATAAGTTTTATAATTTACATTGGAATATAGGAGAATTATCTTTTGTAGGTAGTTTCTATAGAGCTGGATTATATGCCTTAGGTTTGATGGATTATGTTATTATTAACTATTTTTGAGAAATAATAAGGTTATGATCCCCTTAATATTTATTACTATATCGGTAGTATTAACTTGTATCTTTTCCCTTTAGCAAAATTATTTTAGGTACTCATATATATATATAATGCTAGTACCAATGTTGATACTGATGTTGTTTGTAAAAACTAAAATTAAAAACTTAATAGTTAGTTAAAAATAATAAGGTTTGGAAATGTTCCTAAACCTTATTATTTTATTTAGATTACTATTAGTTTGGGTTGTCTTTTTACTTCCATTTCTTCTGTTATAACTAGAAATATGTTATAATAAAGGGATGGAATAAATTTGAGAAACTGTTTATAAATATTCAGTTAAATTAAGTAAGGTGAAAGATGAACATTGATAATAGATTTGAAACAGAAGCGGTAAAAAAGTATAGAGCTTCGATTGAAAAGAAGAAGATATCGTTATTTCTGAAATTACTTTTTGATAAGGTGCTGGCATTAATTTTGCTTATTCCTTTATCGCCGATAATTTTAGGAATAGCTATCTGGATAAAAACTTGATAGTGAAGGGCCTGTATTTTACAGGCAAGAGCGTATTACAACTTATGGTCGAACATTTAGAATCTTTAAGTTTAGAACTATGGTTAAAGATGCAGATAAGCTTGGGACAGCTGTCACTCAGCAAAATGATCCTCGTATTAGTAAGGTAGGACATAAGCTTCGTAAATTACGTCTTGATGAACTTCCTCAGCTTATTAATGTACTTATTGGTGATATGAGTTTTGTAGGAGTAAGACCTGAAGTGGCGAAATATGTAGATAAATATACTGATGAAATGAATGCAACATTACTTCTTCCTGCTGGGATAACTTCTCCAGCGAGTATCGAATACAAAGATGAAGATGAGGTTATTGAGAAATTCAAAGGAAGTGGAAGAAGTGTAGATGAAATCTATGTGGAGGAAATTCTTCCAGACAAGATGAAATATAATTTAAAGTACATTGAAGAATTCAGTGTTATAAATGATATTAAAATAATGATAAGAACTGCTATTGCGGTTGTTAAATAGAGTTAAGATACTTTTTAAGTAGAATTTTAAAATAATTAGGAGTTTGAGATGAAAAAAATATTATACCATTTTCTCCACCAGATATTAGTGATGGAGAAATTAATGAAGTAATAGATACTTTAAAAATCAGGTTGGATTACAACAGGACCGAAGACAAAAAGAATTAGAAAGAAGATTATCTGAATTTACTAATACACCGAAAACTGTTTGTCTTAATTCTGCAACAGCAGCGTTTGGAATTAACATTACGTGTTCTAGGAATTGGTGAAGGTGATGAGGTTATCGTTCCTGCGATGACTTATACTGCTTCTGTAGTGTGATTTACCACGTAGGGGCGAAGGCTGTTATTGTTGATATTGCTGAAGATAGTCACGAGATGGACTATGATGCGTTAGCTAATGCAATTACTGAGAATACTAAAGCTGTTATTCCTGTTGATTTAGCAGGTATTCCATGTGATTACGATAAAATCTTTGAGGTAGTGGAGAGTAAGAAACATTTATTCAAAGCCAATAGTGAATATCAAGAAAAACTTGGTAGAGTGGCTGTTGTAGCTGACGGAGCACATGCTTTAGGAAGTACTTATAAAGGTAAGCAAATTGGTTCTGTAGCTGACTTTACTACATTTTTCATTCCACGCTGTGAAAGAAAACTTTACTACTGCTGAAGGTGGAAGTGTAACTTGGAAAGAAAATGAAAACTTTGATAATGAAGAGTTATATAGAGAATACCAAATTTATTCTCTTCACGGTCAAACAAAAGATGCTTTAGCTAAAACAAAGGCAGGATCTTGGGAGTATGACATTGTTATACCTGGATATAAATGTAATTTAACTGATATCGCAGCATCTATTGGATTAGTTCAATTAGACCGTTATCCAAAGCTTTTAGAACGTCGTGAAGATATTATTGATCAGTATAATAAAGGTTTTGAAGGAACAAGAATTACAGCTCTAAGTCACAGTTCAGACGATTATAAATCTTGCGGACACCTTTATATTACTCATGTTGAAGGTGCTACATTTGAACAACGTGGTGAGATAATTACTAAGATGGCAGAACGTGGAATTAGCTGTAATGTTCATTACAAACCATTACCATTATTAACTGCGTATAAAAACTTAGGGTTCGACATTGAAAACTATCCTAATGCTTACAATTACTATGTTAAGGAAATAACATTACCTCTACACACTAGATTAAGTGATGAAGATGTAGCTGTTATTGTCTCTAACTTCAAGGAAATAGTTGAGGAGGTAGTAGGTGAGTAGTTTAAAAGAAATACAAAATAAAAAGTTTAGAAATGGCTGAATATTTTGTAGAATTTTTGTAAAGAACATGACTTACTTTTGTTATCTTTGTGGTGGTGGAGCTATTGGTGGACTTCGTAATAAAGGATTTATCCCTTGGGATGATGATTTAGATTTTTCATGCCTAGAAAAGACTATGAAAAAACTTCCAGAACTTTGGAGAAAGTATGCAAAGAACAATATTTCTTATCAAAAAGTGATAGTAACTTTCGTTGATAGAAACTTATTTATCACGATTCGTGATAGAGAAACAACATGCATCAAACCATATCAGCAAGATTTAGATATGCCTCATGGTTTGGCGTTAGATGTTATTCCTTTGGATTACTATCCCTAAAAATGAAGAGGATAGAAAAACAAGTTCGTTGGGCATTGATTTATTCATTATTCTGTGCTCAGACTATTCCAGAAAAACATGGAGCAATTATGAAATGGGGTAGTACTATTCTGTTAGGGTTTAACACCGAGTAAATTACGTTATAAAAATCTGGAAAAAGCTGAAAAAGAAAATGACGAAATATACACTTGAAGAAAGTGATGGAATAACAGAGCTTTTGTACAGGTCCAGGATATATGAAAAGAAATATCCAATTGAAGCATTTGAAGATAATATCTTTATAGATTTTGAAAATACTAAAATGCCTATACCTGTAGGATATGATATTTATCTGAAAACAGCATTTGGTGATTATATGACACCTCCACCAAAAGAGAAAACAAGTGCCACATCATGATGCGGTTATAACGGATATGGGAAATAGTTATCTTAAGTATAAAGGGGAATATTATGGATGAAAAATTAGTGTAATAGTACCGGTATACAATGTAGAACAATACTTAGAACGCTGTGTTGATTCAATAATCAATCAAACTTATAAAAACTTAGAAATTATTTTTAGTCAATGATGGTTCTACTGATAATAGTGGACAACTTTGTGATGACCTTGCAAAGAAAGATGATAGAATAAGGGTTATTCATAAGAAGAATGGTGGATTATCTGATGCGAGGAATGTTGGTATAGCTGAAGCTGGAGCTGAGTTAATAGGATTTATAGATAGTGATGATTACATAGATGAAGATATGTATGAAATGCTGATAAATAATCTAAAAAGATGCAAACGCAGATCTATCTATGTGTGGACATTATGATGTTTATAATAATGTTCCTGAGGCTCAAGTAGTTGATAAAAATATGGGAACTTAGTCCTCAAGAAGCTATTAAAATGGTTATGGAAGCCAAGATATTATCCGTAACAGCTGTTAATAAATTATATAAAAAGAGTTTATTTTCAGAGTTCAAATTTGAAATTGGGAAAATCGCTGAAGATGCATTTATTATGATAAAGTTATTAGATAAGTGTAATAAAATAGTAGCAACTAATGAGAAGAAATACTACTATGTACATAGAGAAAAATAGCATAACTACTCAGAAATTTTCACTTAAGTTTTTAAAATGTAATAGAAGCTTATGAACAGAATAAAGAGATTATTTTCAGAGAAATATCCCTGAATTAAAAGAGGTGGCTCAGATGAGAATGAATTGGGCGTATTTCTATGTATTAGATAGGTTATTGTTAGATAAAGGAATATAATGATAAAAAAATTAGAAAAATAAGTTAATATCGTATTTAAAAAGATCATAGTAAGAGCATTTTTAACAGATTCATTATTTACAAAAAGGTAGAAAAAAATTGGATTTGTTGTCCTATTATTGAATAGAAATCTATATAGAAAAAAATAATAGAGAAGAGAGGATATTAATTAGAGTATGTTAAAACTAATAGAAAAATTATTTTAAAAATAAATCTGGCATTTATTTTTAATAGTTGCTGTTTATTGTATGTGTGGTCTAATAGTGCCACTACAATTTATTTCAGCTAACAAGATTGTTGCAGGGGAATGACATTACTTGGAATTCTTTTGGCGACGTATAACTTAGTTATTAAGAAAGTTTATCTAAAGATAAAAAAACAATAGAGTACTTATTACTATTTTTTTGCTTTTTAATATTATTACTAGCATTCTAGTGATATCTTATGGTTATTCTACAAATATAAAAAAATGCATTAATATTTTATATTTATTTCCTAACGGTATTCCCTATATTTACGGAAATTACTAGAGAAGAGGGTAAAAAAATATATGATTACTTTTTTTCTATACAGTTACCGTACTTAATACTTTTTGGAGTATTAGTTTCATTAATTCAATTTGTATTATTGAAAGGCTACAGAGTACATGACTATAAAGGGTTGTATATTAGACAAGGATTTGTAGAGTCTAGATTATTTGGTATTTTAGCAAGTCCAAACTTTTTATCATTAATTTCATTAATCATAATTATATTTTTTTAGTTCTTAAAAATATGTAGTTTCGAGAAAAGTATATAGATTTATTAGTATAGTCGCTATTGTATTGAATTTTATTTATATAGTATTATCAGGTTCAAGAACTGCGTTTATCTGTATGATGATAGCGGCAGTTATATATTCAATAGTGATGTTTTTATAAAAAAGGGAAATGTTAAATCGCTATTAAAAAGTAGCACTGGCAATTGTTGTTGTATTATTTAGTTATAAAGCTGTTAATTTCACTAGTGAGCAATATTTGAAATTCAACAAAGAGAGATTAGAAGTACAGGATAAAAATTAGAAAAATAAAGATAATAACCTTTCTCTTGAAAGAACAGATACAAGTGAAGAAAAATATTTCTAATAATAGATTTGCAATTTGAAATCTACAGTGTCTTTTCGTACCTAAAAAACCTATCTTTTGGGTTACTCAGGTGGAAACTGGTATGAAATAGGTAAGAAGACTAATCCAGATGAGTATATAATAAAAGAACATTATCTTACTCATAATGGATATTTAGAAATTCTATTTTATAATGGGTTGGCAGGATTTATTTCTATGGGGATTTTTGTTTTATTATTCTTTATATCAATGGTAAAAACGAATCTTTTAGAGATAAAAAGAAGGTTTAGTAAATAAAGATTTACTATCAATTGTTATGATATTAATGGTAATTCTTGTGTCTAATCTATTCTTAAGTTCTACATTTTATGGAATTTCATTATTAGGTATCATTCTATTCTTAATGGCAGGTTATTTCTATTCTATAGTGAGTACAGATAAAAAGTAATTTTTAAAAATTAGATATTGATGAAATTAAAGAAGTAGAATTAGGAGTTATGGATTATATTCATAATATTTGTAGAGAAAAAGGTATTAATTATTCATTAGCTTATGGAAGCTTGTTAGGGTGCAGTAAGGCATAGAGGATTTATTCCATGGGATGATGATTTGGATATTGCTTTAAAAGAGGGATCAATATGATAAATTATATCAAGCAATTTTAGAAGATAATAACAGTATTTATAAGGTTGTTTCTTGGGGAAAAATGATTCTAGATATCCTTATCCATTCTACAGAGTCTATGATAGTAGAACTGTTTATGAAAAATAACTACATACAAAAATGATATAGAATTAGGTATCTGCGTAGATGTTTTTTTCCTTTTGATGACTATAAAGATGTAAATAAAGAAATCACAAAAATTAGATATGTATCGTAGATTATCTGTATATACTTTTATATGGAATAAGAAATAAAGAAGCGGGAATAAAGAATATTATTCGTTATCTAATGTTAGTTGTTTTCAGATTAACAAGAGTGAAAAACATGGAATAAGAGATTAAATGATTCTTCTAAAGTACCTGTTAATAGTGAATATATTGATTATCTAATGGAATCTAAAAAAATATAGTACTAAGATAGATGCTAAGGCTTTAGATGAAGTAATTGAATGTAAATTTGAGGATAGAGTATATAATATACCAAAAGATTATGATCATATTTTTAACTATAATTTATGGTTCGGACTATATGGAGATTCCACCATTAGAAAAAAAGAATACAACATGATGATTTTGTAGCGTATATAAAAAGGAGAAGTAATATGTTGCAATGGCTCAAGAGAAGTTTAGCTAGTTTTTTTAGGTGATAAAAAGATGTGGTTAAAAAACTTCCCTTTAATAAATTAAAATGAAAAAGCAAATATTGAATTAGATTCTAAGAGAAGTAATTTATTAAAAGAAAACTTCGAGCAAATATTGACTATTGTTTATAGTTCTGAGTTAGAGAAATATAATATTTGGTTGGACTTTTGGAACGTTATTAGGTTACTACCGAGAAAATGATTTTATAAGTCATGATTTGGATATGGATTTCGGAGTTCAAGTTTCAAGTTTAGAAGAATTTGAAGTTATAGAAAAACATCTTATTAATAATGGTTTTAAAAAGAACCAAAGAATTCTATTTCAATAAAAATTTAGTTGAATTATCGTATAGCTATAAAGGACTTAATGTAGATTTTATCACCTATAAAAAGGAATATGATAAAGTATCTTCTGATACAATATTTTTCATGACAAATGCATTAGGGAAATCCTACTCGATATGAGGTTTACCACTATGAAATTCCACTTTCAGGTTTAAAAGAGTGTGATTTTTAAAAATTTAAAAGTAAAGGTTCCGGCTAACACAGAGGAGTATTTACGAACTTTATATGGAGATGATTTTTAAAACTCCTAATACTAACTATAATTGGAAAGAAAAATCCGATTTATAAGAGTGGGAATGCAGAGTTAGCAGAGGTTGTGTTAAAGAAAAATTAATAAAGAAAAGCATCTGAAAAATATAAAAAGAGTTAGAAAAAAATTTTCTAACTCTTTTTAATTTTACCTTTACCATATTTATCGCATAGTTTATTGTTGAATCTTTTAAGATTGTTAGAACAACCAAATAATAAATTCCACAGATTGCTATAACTGTGCAGACCATAATAAGCATGTTTAATGTGATTTCATAGAATTAATGTGGAATGCGAATTTTTGTAATGAAGTATATTGGAATAAAAACCAAGTGATACTACAAGGTATTTGAATAGTGAAGAAAAATACAGCTGATAAGTTTATTAGCTTATGTTTCCTAATGAACTGTATTTCTAACAATACTACTAATCCTTCTGCAAGTATTGTTGTTCCAATATAGTATTCTGGTTTGAAAATATTACAGAAGTATAATGTTGAATTTAACACTACATTTAATCCACCGCCGATAAAGTAAAATGAAGTCAATTTATTTTCGAAATCGTTGATGAATATAATTTGCTTTCCTAATATCATTTCAATAGCCCAGATAATGGTTCTAATCGCAAATATACTCGTTACTATTCCTGCCTCTAAATATTTATCTGATGAATAAATAACGGTTGCATATGTTCCTAGAATCGTTATCCCGATACTTGTTGGTATCATTAGGAAGAAGAATAGGGAAGATCCTTGTTTGATTAAATATTCATAAGAATCTTGATCCTTTCTTCCTAAGTAATAACCTAGTCTAGGAAGACTGACATTTAAAGCCCCACTAAGCACACCTGCGATAAGCATCACTATGCTCGATGCGATAGTATAGTATGATATATAATTTTCATCTGGACTTTTTGTTATAAACATTCTATCAAGAAGTGTATAAAGCATATTAGCATTCGCTAATAATAACATTGTAGTTAGTGCTTTTGTAGATGTCAATAAGTCCTTAATATCAATTTTAACAAATGAAACTTCTTTTTATCCATAGGAAACTTAGTAGATAGTTTAAAATAGTTGTAGCACTCATTATGATTGCATAAGGTATAATGTCATCTTCTGTTTTTACGAATGCGAAGATTGATATTAACATTGCAATTCTAATAAATAAAGTTTTATATAGAATAAACGTATAGTTTTCGTATGCTTCATTCATCCATTCAATATTTAAAAATTGGAATAAGGCTTGAATTCCAAGTATATAGTATAAGATTTTTAAAGATCTTCTGTATCATGTGTTCCTACGCTGATAAATATAAAATATAGAGAAGTTATCGCAATTGAGGTAACTACTGATATATAGAATAGTTTTGAAAAATACGTAGTTAATTTTGTTTTTATCGTCTTTTACTTTACTTATTGATCTAATACCGTAGTTATATATTCCGAATGCAGCAAGTGGTATTACAAAGCTAGCCCATGTATTTGCTGTATTGAAATAACTGTAGTTAGATTTACTAAGTATTCTGGTCAAGTAAGGATTAGTGATTAATGGGAACACTATGTTTAGAACGTTAACCATTAAACTCGCTAATGCATTAACTTTTATGCTTTTCATTTAAAGGAAATCCTTTCTAAAATTCTATTTTAACATTATATCATATTTTCAATTCATTAGCTTAAAAATTATAGATTTAATAGAAGATTTTTTTGAAGTTTATTGTTTTTATATGATATAATAAAATAGATAATATATTGAAAAATAGTATTTAAAAAGGAGCAGAAAAATGATATACGCAGGAATATTAGCTGGTGGAACAGGAACTAGAATGGGAATAAGTAATATGCCAAAACAATTCCTAGAATTAGGTAAGAAACCAATACTTATCCACACAATTGAGAAGTTTTTATTAGAGCCTGAAATCGAAAAAATCGTAGTCGGTGTTCATGAAGATTGGGTATCTCATGCTGAAGACTTAGTTGAACAATATGTTTCAGCATTTGCTGATAGAATCATTATTACACCTGGTGGTGTTGATAGAAATACAACGATTGAAAACATCATTAATAGAATTAATGAATACAAACCTTTAACTGACGAAGATATTATCGTAACTCACGATTCAGTTCGACCATTTATTACACTTAGAATTATTAAAGACAACATACGTTTAGCTCAAGAAAGTGATGCAGTAGACACAGTAGTAGAAGCTGTTGATACAATTGTAGAAAGTACTAATGGAGAATATATCTCAAATATTCCAAATAGAGCTCACTACTACCAAGGACAAACACCTCAAAGTTTCAAATGTTTAGATTTCTTAAACTTATATAACTCGTTAGACAAAGAAGAAAAACAAATACTTACAGATGCGTGTAAGATATTCGTTATAAAAAGGGAAAAAGTAGCACTAGCTAGGGAGAATACTCTAATATCAAAATAACTACAGTAACTGACCTTAAGATAGCTAAGAGTATGCTAGAGGACGAGTAATATGATAAATCAAATATATCAATTAATTAAACCGAAGTTTATTAATGTAAAAATACAACGAAGAGAATATAAACGATGGTGATAAAATCATCATCCGTCCAAACTACATGGCACTATGTCACGCAGACCAAAGGTACTACCAAGGGAAAAGAGATCCAAAGGTACTAGCTAAAAAACTACCAATGGCACTTATTCATGAATGTGCAGGGATAGTAATCGCAGATCCAACAGAAACATATAAAGTAGGACAAAAGGTAGTAATGATACCTAACCAACCACCAAAACAAAGTGATGAAGAATTCTATGAAAACTACATGCCAGGAACACACTTCCTATCAAGTGGTTTTGATGGATTTATGAGAGAATTCGTAGCTCTGCCAAAAGATAGAGTGGTAGCTTATGATGGAGTTGAAGATTCTGTTGCGGCTATTACAGAGTTCATAAGTGTAGGTATGCACGCAATGGATAGATTCTTAAAAAACTCACATAGTAAAAAAGATAGAATAGCTATAATTGGTGATGGAAGTCTAGCTTATGTAATGGCAAATATAATAAACTACACTCTACCAGAGTGTGAGATAATCGTAATAGGTCGTCACTGGGAGAAGCTCGAACTGTTCAGCTTCGCTAAAGAAAGATACATTACTGACGATATTCCTGAAGACTTAACTTTTGATCATGGTGTGGAATGCTGTGGTGGAGATGGTAGTGGTTATGCGATAAACGACTTAATCAAATACATCAAACCACAGGGAAGTCTAGTGCTAATGGGAGTTAGTGAATATAAGGTAAAATATCAATACACGTGATATCTTAGAAAAAGGGCTAACGCTAATAGGTTCATCGCGTTCGGGTAGAATCGACTTTGAGAAAGCTATTGAGATGATAAGTAATAAGAAATTCGAAAGAAGATTCAAGAATATTATTGAACTTGAACAACCTGTGAGAAATATTAAAGACATTCATAGGGTGTTCGCAACTGACTTGAATACTGCATTTAAGACAGTGTTTAAGTGGGAGATATAGTAAAGAAAGTTTTTCTTTTGATTAATTAATACAATAGAATAAAATTATTTAGGTGATTCATGAAACTATTAAGATCGTTTTCTGAGTCACCTTTTTGTATGTTGTAATATTATTTCATGAATTATCACATTTTATGTTATAATGCTAAGTGATGAAGAATTAAAAAAATATTTATATGAATTTTTAGAGAAAATAAATTTTAATTCAAAATGATATTTTTTTAAGATGTTAAAAGGAGAACAGAGTGGATATTTTTATATTATTGCTAATTTCATTATTTGTTTATCTTATACCGAAAAACAGATGTCGATTATTTAAGTAATAAATCAACTAAATCACTAAAAAGGACTCTTAGCTTTACTTATAATTTTTCACCATATTTCTCAAAAAGATTACTACTGGTGAAAATTTTTTTCGAATTTTTGAATACATGGGACGATATATCGTTGCATTGTTTTTCTTTCTGTCTGGTTATGGACTGTATTTCCAGTATAGAAACAACGCAACTTATATGGAGAATTTCTTAAAGAAAAGATTGGTTAGAATATTTATACCGTTTTTGTTTTTTTATAGTCATTTATATTATTTATAGAGCGACATTAGGAGAAGTTGTTAATGTAGACTTTTTCATATCATTTCTGGAAAGATCACAGCAATATAATTTATAATGGTTGGTTTATCAACAGTATAATAGTTTTATATGTTATTTTCTATATTTCTTTTAAAAGGAAAAGATTCAAAAATAGCTGTATTTAAACTAGTATTTTTGACATTAGTTTATATTTTTTTGGAAAAGCGTACCAAGATCATGGAGATTGGGGAATATGTTAGTATAATGGCATTTTTATTAGGGCGTATTTTTGGATGAAATATAGAGTTTCTATAGATAAGTTTATAGAGAAAAAGTATTTTATTTTTTTCTTGTCTCATTTAGTATACTAATGTATGTATTTCGCCATTATGAAGATATTATGAAAAATATTGGGATTACAAATAAATATGTTTATTATGGAATAGTTGGAAACTTATGCACAATGGTTTTTTTGTAGTTTACTTTTTATTATTAACAAATAAACTCAATTTTTCAAATAAATATCTTGATTTTTTTGGGAGATATATCATTTGAAATATATATGATTCATGGCTTTAGTTATGCATTATTTTGGTAAGTTTTTGTTTCATCAGATGTAAATGATGTACTTTTATACTATTGTGGTATTGTTTTGTTAGTATTGTTTTCTGCATATTATATAAAAATTAATAATTATTCTTGAAAAAGAATATTATGAAAAGCTGTTTAATATATTTCTAGAAATAGGATCAGGGAGTGATTCAACAAAAATTGATTTCTTAGAAATCGTGATGTTTTGAGTCATTCTCTTTTTATTATTGATGAAAAATTATAGTAAAAAGTACTATGAGTTATCTCATTTTATGTTATAATGGTAAGTAATATTGTAATGTAGAAAAGAGGCTTTACATTGAAACAACTAATAAAAAGTAAAAATAGAAAAACTACTTACTGAATCAGAGGAAGTAGTAAAAAGTAGAACAACTAGGTGGTATGACAAATAGCAATTATCTAGTTGAAACTACTAGTAACAAATATATAGTTAAGTTCTTTTGGTAAAAGGGACTGATAAGCTAATCAATAGGGTTGCGAGAGAAAAATAATCTAGCGAATCTAGCTGATTTAGGTTTAGATGTGAAAAACTATATCTTTGATATTGAATCTGGAATAAAAGGTAAATGAATATATTGAGAATGCAACGACTTTTGATGCGCATTATCTAAAAGCAAAGAAAGAAGAAGTTGCGAAAATTCTAAAAAAAGTACATAGTTCTGGTAAGGTTCTTGAAGGCGAATTTAGAATCTTCGATGAGATAAGAAAATATGAGAGTCTGATTGAAGGTAATATCAGCTATCCTTATTATGAGAAGATAAGGGAGAAGGTATTTTCTTTACAAAATCATCTAGAAGAGATTGGTGTTGATAGAAAATCTTGTCATATCGATCTTGTACCTGAGAATTTTATCGAAGATGAGACTGGTCGCGTTTATCTTATTGACTGGGAATATTCTGCGATGAATGATCCGATGTGGGATTTAGCGGCGCTTTTCTTAGAGTCTAACTTTAGAAAGGCTGAAGAAGGAGAATTCTTTAAAGCGTATTTCAGTGAAGATACTCCAGTTAGCGTGGCTAAGATTATGATTTATAAAATATTACAGGATTTTCTATGGAGTCTGTGGACGATTTATAAAGAAGAACAAGGTGCAGACTTTGGATCTTATGGAAAAGACAGATACTTAAGAGCTGTTAAGAATTTGAAGGAGTATGTAGAAAGTTATGAGAAATAAAATGGGAGTATCGGCAGGACTTTTATCTGGTATGTTCTGGGGGCTTGGGCTTGCGATAAGTGCGTATATATTTTCACTTTATAATATTTCGCCTTTTTGCAGTTGCGGTTGTCCACGATTTTATTAGTATTTTTGTCCTACTAGCGATTATTTTTAGTTAAGTATAAAAAGAATCAATTTCAAGATTTTTTTACGAATATAAAAAGTGTTAGTGTTATTGTTGGTGCTCTTCTTGCAGGGAGCCTATTGGAATGCAGTGTAATCTATATGCGGTGAAAGTATATAGGAAGTGGGTTAACATCTTCTATTACAGCGATTTATCCTGCTGTGTCGGTAATACTAGCTGTTATATTTTTAAAAAATAAAGTTTCATCAAAAACGATTTTAGGGAATTGCGCTTATTATTGTTGGTATTTTCGTCCAAAGTTATAAGAGTGAACAGGTTGAATCATTTTACCTTGGGTTTATGTTCGCATTAATTTGTGCAGTTGCTTGGGGTAGTGAGAGTGTTCTTAGTTCATATGCGATGAAAAATAATTTAAATGAGCTTGAGACTTTATTAATTCGTCAGGTTACATCATTTTTAGCGTATTTAGTAATAATTTCATTCAATGGTTTAGGAATTGAGACAAGTCTTGATGTGAAATTCGGGGAGCTTATTGTCTTCTTCGTAGTTAGTAATATGGTATCTTACATATTGTATTATATGGCTATTAATAGACTGGAACCGGCGAAGGCAACAGGACTTAATGTCAGCTATGTTGTTTGGACAATATTATTCTCGATGATTTTTGTCGCATTAGAGGTGAATTTACAATTAGTCATTACATCTATTATTATCATATTAGGTGTTTATGTTATTGTTAGAGAGGAGTAACAAATAGATAATGAAAGCAATTATATTGGCTGCAGGTTTAGGAACGCGTCTTAGACCGATGACAGATAATACTCCAAAAGGCTTTGATAAAGGTTAAAGACAAGCCACTTGTGGAGTACCAAATAGAGTTTTTAAAAGAAAAAGGAATAGATGAGATAATCGTTGTTGTTGGATATTTACATGAACAATTCGATTATTTAAAAGAAAAGTATAATGTAGAGCTAGTGTTTAATGATAAATACGCTGAGTATAACAACTTCTACTCATTATACTTAGTTAAGGAAAAATTAGCGGATAGTTATGTAATCGATGCGGATAACTATTTATTCAAAAATATGTTTAGAGCTGATATTGATCGTTCGACATATTTCAGCGTTTACCGTGAAGATTGTGAGAATGAATGGTTCTTAATCTATGGTGATGATTATAAAGTTCAAGATATTATCGTAGATAGCAAAGCTGGAAGAATACTTAGTGGGGTATCTTTCTGGGACAAGAAAACTGCAGAGAAAATCGTAAGCTTTATTGATAAAGCTTATGAAAGTAATGAGTTCATGAACTTATACTGGGATAATATGGTTAAAGATAATATCGAGAAACTAGATGTTTATGTAGAAGAATTAGAACCTAATAGTATCTATGAAATTGATAGTGTTAAAGACTATAACAAATTAGAAGAAATACTGAAAAGAAGAATGCGAAATTAAGCTCCATTCTTTTTCTTTTGTAAGGTATTAAATAATAATATTTCTTGCTTATTTTGTAATATAGATGTAATAAAAAAATAACCTAATTGTAACCCTAAAAATAGATTAACTATGGTATAATTATCAATGCATAACAATGATTAAAGAGGACTATAAAAAATGGGAAGAAATAAACTGAAATTAGGATTAGGAGTATTAACGGTATTAGCTACACCAATAGCTGTGAATGCAGTGGCTAGTAGTGACGTTCTAGCTGCACAAGGCTGGGTAAAAACTGGAAGTGCTTGGTATTTTTATAATCAAAATGGAACATTAGCGAGAAATGCTTGGACAGGAAACTACTGGTTAGGAGCCGATGGGAAAATGGTGTCTAACGCTTGGGTAGATGGCGGACGCTACTACGTAGGAAGTAATGGACTTTGGGTAAAAGGTGCTCAAAAACCTGCTGCAGCTAAACCAGAAGTTAAGAAACAAGGTTGGGTTCAAAACGGCTCAACATGGAACTACTATTACCAAGGAAATATTGTGAGAAATGCATGGATAGGAAGCTACTGGTTAGGAGCCGATGGAAGAATGGCGACAAGTTCATGGGTAGATAATGGACGTTATTACGTAGGAGCGAATGGAGTTTGGGATAAAACTATTAAGAAACAAGAAGCGCCAAAACCAGAAGTTAAAAAGAACGGCTGGGTAAAAGAAGGAAGTGCTTGGTATTACTTCGAAAATGGAACGTTAGCTCGCAACAAATGGATCAGTAGTACATACTGGGTTGGTGCTGATGGTAAGATGGCAACAAGCTCATGGGTAGACAATGGACGTTACTACGTGGGAGCTAATGGAGCATGGGTAAAAGATGCTAAGAAACCAGAAGCGGCGAAACCTGTAGAGAAGAAACAAGGTTGGGTAAAAGAAGGTAACGCATGGTACTTCTATTACCAAGGTCAAATTACTAAAAATTCATGGGTAGGAAGCTACTGGTTAGGTTCTGATGGTAAGATGGCAGCAAGCTCATGGGTAGATAATGGACGTTACTACGTAGGTGCTAATGGTCTATGGGATAAAAATGCTAAGAAGCAAGAAGCAAAAGCAGAAGTTAAAAAGAACGGCTGGGTAAAAGAAGGTAACACTTGGTACTACTATGAAAATGGAATATTAGCTCGTAATAAATGGGCAGGAAACTACTGGTTAGGTGCAGACGGAAAAATGGCAACTAATGCGTGGGTAGATAATGGACGTTATTATGTTGACGGTTCTGGAGTATGGGTTAAAAATGCAGGACATGGTATAAACTATTCAGGTTATTACAAAGTAAAATCATTATATATTCCTGTATATGATGCGAACGGTCGTATCTTATCTCATGTTTCTAAAGATACAGTGCTATTTAGAGATAACAGATCTACTGTGAATGGTAGAATCCCCGTTCAAGTAGCGGGACTTACAGGATATGTTAACGCTAGTCAAGTCACTGCAATCAACTCTAATGATACATTCATCCCAGATTACGTAAGTGATGGGAAATATGTTTATCACAGATATTCTCCATACACTAAAGTGATGGTTGCTTATCATAATGCTAATATGCAAGTTGGTAAATCATATTATTCAGCAGACGGTATTAACTTTGGAACATTTAAATTAGATCACCCATTCCAGTTTTCTAATTTAAAATCTAGAACGAACTATACTGCGGCTGATATTAATCGACTATACAGTATAATGGGAGCTAGTGATAGTAAATTAGCCGGCAAAGGAGCCACATTTAAAGCTGCTGAACAAAGATACGGAATTAATGCTTTATATCTTGTAGCGCACAGTGCTTTAGAAAGTGCTTGGGGAAGAAGTAAGATCGCTAAAGATAAAAATAACTTCTTTGGAATCTCGGCATATGATGATACTCCATATACGTCTGCGACTAAATTTGATGATGTAGATAGTGGTATTATGGGTGCTGCACGTTGGATTAATTCTAAGTATTTACATAATTCTGGATATCCAGCTAACGGAGCATACTTAGGAAACAAAGCAGGTGGTATGAATGTTAACTACGCGACTGCACCATATTGGGGTGAATCTATCGCGAGTATAATGTTCAGCGCTAATGAAAAATTAGGAAGAAAAGACAGATAAGAAAGGACAGGCTAGGTTAGTATTTATAATCTAGCTTCCTTTTTGATAAAGGAGATAATTATGTTAGTTTCGGTTGTAATAGGACTTTTAAATGAGGAAAAAGTTTTTTTACCAAGATTAATAGAAGATTTTAAGAATCAGACATATGATCATAGCAAGATAGAATTAATATTTATAGATGGGATGTCAAAAAGATAAAAGCTGGAAAATATTAGAAGATTTTCAAAAGCTAGTAATCATGATTTTTTTATGATGTAGTATTATTGAAAAATCCTAAGGTAATATTGTCAGCTGGTATGAATGTGGGTATAAAAGCTGCAAGAGGAGAATGTATTCTTAAAGTAGATTGTCATTCACATATTACCGAGAATTTTATTGAGAATAATGTTAAAGTTATTGAGAGTGGAGAAGATGTTTGTGGAGGACCACGTCCAAAACATTATTGAGAATGAAGATAATTTAAGTAAAGACATTATTATTGGTCGAGGAAAAATATGTTTGGTAGTGGAATAGCGAATTATCGTAAACAGACTTCTAAACGTTATGTAAGTTCAGTTTTTCAAGGAATGTACAAAAAGGAAATATTTGACAAGATCGGACTACTGGATGAAAAAGTAGGTCGTGTTGAAGATAATGAACTGCATTATCGAATTAGAAAAATCGGTTATAAGATTCGTTATAGCAATGATATATTATCGTATCAATATACTAGACCTACAGTAAATAGAATGTTAAAACAAAAATATTCAAACGGATATTGGATTGGTAAGGTAAGCCATGTTTATCCTAAAGGCCTTCTCTATCTTCCATTTCGTTCCTTTTGTATTTGTTTTAGGAATAATTTTTAGTTTATTGATGTTGCCGTTTAACGAAGTTATTCGCTGTACTTCTTGCGGTAGCTTATGGATTATTCACAATTCTCGTTACATTGATGACAATAATTAATAATAAGTTCAACGTAACAATGTTGTTAATTCCAATCTTACTATTCTTAGTACACTTTAGTTATGGTTTAGGAACTTTAGTTGGATTAGTTAAAGGCTTTAGTTGGAAAAAAGAATATTATAAACAATAAAATATGAAATGATAAAGACAGGCTAATCTTAGTCTGTCTATATTTGTAACTAACTTGTAATATCTAAAGGGATGTCTTAATGGTATAATAGAAAATGCATAAATGTACGATAAAATCAGCAAGGAGTAGGAAATCTATTATGAGAAAAAATAAATGGAAATTAGGATTAGGAGTTTTGACGGTATTAGCTACGCCAATCGCAGTAAATACAGTAGCTGGTACTGAAGCACACGCAGCTCAAGGTTGGGTGCAAAGTGGTTCATCTTGGTACTTCTACAATAATCAAGGTAATGCAGTAAGGAATGCCTGGCAAGGAAATTACTGGCTAGGTGCAGATGGAAGAATGGCAACAGATACGTGGGTAGACGGAGGACGCTACTACGTAGGAAGCAATGGTCTTTGGGTAAAAGGAGCTCAAAAACCTGCTGAAGTTAAGAAACAAGGTTGGGTTCAAAATGGTTCAGCATGGAACTATTATTACCAAGGGAATATTGTTAGAAACGCTTGGGTAGGAAGCTACTGGTTAGGTGCAGATGGAAGAATGGCAACAAATACATGGGTAGACGGAGGTCGTTACTATGTAGGTACTAATGGAGTATGGGATAAAAATGCTAAAAAACAAGAAGCTCCAAAACCAGTTGAGAAGAAAAATGGGTGGGTAAAAGAAGGTAGTACTTGGTACTACTATAACCAAGGAATCATGGTTAGAAATGCTTGGCAAGGAAACTACTGGTTAGGATCTGATGGTAAGATGGCGACTAACGCATGGGTAGATAATGGCCGTTATTACGTAGGTGCTGATGGAGTATGGGATAAAAACGCTAAGAAACAAGAAGCACCAAAATCAGAAGAAAAAAAACAAGGTTGGAAAAAAGAAGGTAACTCATGGTACTACTATCACCAAGGTCAAATGGTTAAAAACGCTTGGATAGGAAGTTATTGGCTAGGATCTGACGGTAAAATGGCAACGAACTCATGGGTAGACAACGACCGTTATTACGTAGGTGCTAACGGAGTTTGGGAAAAAGATAAGAAAAAAGAAGATAAAAAACCAGAAGAGAAAAAACGTGGTTGGAAAAAAGAAAACAACGTTTGGTATTATTACAATGAAGATGGAACACTAGCTCGCAATAAATGGCAAGGAAACTACTGGTTAGGATCTGATGGTAAGTTGGTTACTAACGCATGGGTGGATAATGGCCGCTACTATGTAGGAAGCAATGGAGCCTGGGATAAAGATAAGAAAAAAGAAGACCCAGTTCCAACAGGTAAACACACTGGTTGGGTTAAGAGTGGAAGCACTTGGTACTACTTCAATGCACAAGGTCAAATGGTAAAAAATGCTTGGGCAGGAAACTATTGGCTAGAAGCTGACGGTAAAATGGCTACAAATAAATGGGTAGACAACAATCGTTACTTCGTAGGAAGCAATGGAGCTTGGGTTCAAAATCCAGCTAACAACACTAATCTAAATAAAGTTCTTGATATTGCTCGTAAATATATGGGAGTTGAAACAGGAACAAGAGAACACAAGAAAATCGTTGATGCTTATAACTCTGTAGATCCAAAACCAGTAGGATATACTGCGAAGTATGATGATGACTGGTGTGATATTTTCGTTACAACAGTATTCCAACAAGCAGGACTAAGTGACCTTATCGGTAGAGAATGTGGTGTTCAACGTCACATCGGTATCATGGAGAAAAAAGGTATTTGGAAAGGAAAAACTCAACCTAAAGTAGGAGACATCGTTACATTTGACTGGGACGGTGGAGGTTGGGCAGACCACATCGGTATCGTTGAATCAGTAAATAACGGGGTAATTACTACTATCGAAGGTAACTCGATTGCATACGCAGGAAGTGGTGAAAATCCTTCAGTTAAAAGAAAAACTTATAACTGGAATTCTAGCTATATTAAAGGTTATGCAAGACCAGCGTATTAAAGATATAGTAAATTTACTCTGAATATCCAAAATAAAAAAAATTGTAAAGAGATAACATTCAAAATATTTTAGATAGGTTTTCGAATATATCAAATTTATGAGAGGTGACTCGAACAAAATTAATTTCTATGAAAATTATGATTTTTGAGTTCCTCTCATTTGTTTTTATTCATTAAAAATAGTATAATTTAAAGTAAAATTATTAGAAAAAAATGGAGGTGACAGGTTTATGAAAAAAAGAGTATAGGGGTTCTTTCTTTGATAGGGTAGCTTTATTACTAACTGGAACAGGGCATGTTAAGGCTGACTGGATAAAAGATCAGCAAGGTAAATGGGAATATTTTCTCTAATGAAGACAGCATAAGTCATCTTTTATGATGAAAAATCAAAAGATTTCGTAAAACCTGTAAAACTTCCGCAATATTATCAAGCAGATGCGAGATGGAGCTCTAAGAGATATGGTATCTCTAATATGAAGATTACAGGGTGTGTGCCTACATCACTATCGATGATTATTTCAGGTCTAAAGGAGAATGTTACACCTGTTCAGGTTGCGGATTATATTTATGATACATCTATGGAGATGAATACGTTGTTCACGGGAACTTCTAGTCTTGGAGCTGTTGCAGCTATTGAGCATTGGGGATGTAACTATCGTGTTGTTAATTCTAAAGATGATCTAAAAGCTGCACTGCAAAATGGAAATATTGTCTATGGTGCTGTAGGTCATGGAATTTTTGTGAAAGGTTATAGCACGCATGCGATAGTTCTAAGTGGTTATCAAAATGGTAAAACTCTTGCGATAGATCCAGATAATCCAGAAAGAACGAATAAATGGTACAACATTGATGATATTTGGGATCAACGTAGTATGGAACTAGAGGACAATTCTGCGGGTGGTCCATTTATGGTAGTATATAAATAAAAAGCAAGATTGTGAAGAAATTCACAGCCTTGCTTTTTGTTTTATTTATTTTTATTGGTTTAATAAATTATGATGATAAAATAAATTAGGAGTTGGAAAAAATCCAACTCCTAGTATTTTTATAATATTTATTAATAGGCTTTTAGTCAGCGAATCCATTTGGATGTTTACTTTGCCATCTCCATGAGTCTTCACACATGCGTTTTACATCGTACTGAGCTTCCCAACCAAGTTCTTCTTTAGCTTTTGAAGCATCTGCGTAACATGCAGCGATATCTCCTGCACGACGTGGTGCGATAACGTAAGGTAAGTCGCGCCCAACAGCAGCAGAAGCACTCTTAATAATATCTAGTACTGAGTATCCTACTCCTGTTCCTAGATTGTATTTAGTTAGTCCGCTACCTTTTTCCAATTTTTTAAGGGCAGCAACGTGACCACGAGCTAAGTCTACTACGTGGATGTAATCACGAACTCCAGTACCATCATGTGTGTCGAAGTCATTACCAAAGACATTAACTTTCTCTAATTTACCAACAGCCACTTGCATTACGTATGGAAGTAAGTTATTTGGAATTCCTGTTGGATCTTCTCCGATATCTCCACATTCGTGTGCTCCGATTGGATTGAAGTAACGTAGTAACACGATATTCCATTCATTATCAGCTGTATATACATCTCCTAAAATTTCTTCTAAGATTAATTTAGTACGTCCATATGGGTTAGTTACAGATAGTGGGAAATCTTCTTTAATTGGTAATGCGTGAGGATCTCCGTATACTGTAGCTGAAGAACTGAAGATAATGTTCTTACAGTTGTGTTTTTCCATAACGCGGCATAGTGTTGTAGTTCCTGCTACGTTGTTATCGTAGTATTTTAAAGGTAATTGGCAAGATTCACCTACAGCTTTTAATCCAGCGAAGTGAATAACACCAAAGATGTTACCTTCTTTTTCAAAGATTTCATCTAATTTTGCTTCATCACGAATATCAGCTTCATAGAATGTTACTTTTTTTCCTGTAACTCTTTCTACTACTTCTAAACTTTTTTTATTTGCATTATATAAGTTGTCCACAACAACTACTTCATTTCCATTGTTTAATAATTCTATACAAGTGTGAGACCCGATAAATCCTGCTCCACCAGTTACTAGTATTTTTTTCAGTCATAGTATAATTTTTCTCGTAAAAACGAGTCCTTCCTATAATTTTATATATTCATTTTATCGGAAGTATATGTAAGTGTCAATAAATATGTGGCTAATATTAAGATTATGTTACAACCACGGCATTCCTTTGAAAAAATATTAAAGTTTATAATAAAAATAGTAAAGATATGTATTTATGTAAATAGAATTATTTTAGAAGAAATTAAGAGGAACTATAATGAAAAGTGAATAAATTAAAATTAGGATTGGGAGTACTAACGGTATTAGTTACGCCAATCGCAGTAAACACAGTAGCCAGCAGTGATGCATTAGCAGCTCAAGGATGGGTTAAGACTGGAAATGCTTGGTATTTCTATAATCAAAATGGAGTATTAGCAAGAAACGCTTGGGAAGGTAACTATTGGCTAGGAGCCGATGGAAGAATGGTAACTAACGCTTGGGTAGATAATGGACGTTATTACGTAGATGCAAACGGAGCATGGGTAAAAGGAGCTCAAAAACCAGCCGTACCAAAACCAGAAGTGAAAAAACAAGGTTGGGTGAAAGAAGGAAGTACTTGGTATTACTATGAAAATGGAGTACTAGCCCGTAACAAATGGATCAGCAGCACGTATTGGGTTGGAGCTGATGGAAAAATGGCGACAAGCGCATGGGTAGACAATGGACGTTACTATGTTGGTTCTAATGGAGCATGGGTAAAAGATGCTAAGAAACCAGAAGCAGCGAAACCAGCTGAGAAGAAACAAGGTTGGGTAAAAGAAGGTAACGAATGGTACTTCTACTACCAAGGGCAACTTACTAAAAATGCATGGGTAGGAAGCTATTGGCTAGGAGCTGATGGTAAGATGGCGACAAGTTCTTGGGTAGACAATGGACGTTACTATGTAGGTGCAAACGGTGTTTGGGATAAAAACGCTAAGAAGCCAGAAGCAGCGAAACCAGTTGAGAAGAAACAAGGTTGGAAAAAAGAAAACAATGTTTGGTACTATTACAATGAAGACGGTACACTAGCTCGTAATAAATGGGCAGGAAACTACTGGTTAGGTTCAGATGGTAAGATGGCAACTAATGCCTGGGTAGATAACGGCCGTTACTATGTTGATGCTAATGGAGCGTGGGTGAAAGATGCATCTAAAGATAAAAATACAAAACGTTCTATCTTCCTAGATCCAGGACACGGCGGAAGTGATTCAGGTGCAGTAAGTGGAGGAGTAAGAGAAAAAGACTTAACTCTTAGTGTCTATAATAAAGTAAGTAGCAAACTTGCATCTTTAGGATATACAGTATTAACAAGTAGAAATGTTGATAAAGATGTAGACTTAGTAGATCGTGCAGAACAAGCTAACAAAGCTAATGCGGATATGTTATTAAGTATTCACTTTAACGCTGGTGGACGCGGTATTGCACGTGGTATCGAAACATACTACTACCAAGCAACAGCCGATAGAGTGCCTAAGATAAATAAAGAAAATCACAATAATCCGGAGAGATTAGAAAGAAGTAGAAAATTAGCTAATAAAGTACAACAAAATCTATTGTATCAAACTGGTGCAAATGATAGAGGAGTTAAACGTGCTTCATTCACAGTTCTTCGTGAAACTTCTATTCCATCAATTCTAGTTGAATTAGGATTTATAGATAACCCAGAAGAGCGTAATAAAATCAAAACAAATGAATATCAAGAACGTTTAGCAAATGGTATTGTTGACGGGAATTGTAGAATATTATAAATAGGTGATTAAGTAAAGAAGTTGTCGATGAATTGACGACTTCTTTATTTTTAAAAATAATGAGGAAATATAACCTGTAATTTCTTGAAAATAAAGTGTTAATTATTGTAAAAATGAGTAATGCAAATTTAAACTAAACATGGAATTTTTTTGAGGTGAAATATATTATGACAAAAATAGATTAAAATTAGGATTAGGAGTATTGACTGTATTAGCTACACCAATCGCTGTGAACACAGTAGCTAGTAGCGATGCTTTAGCAGCCCAAGGTTGGGTTAAGACTGGAAATGCTTGGTATTTCTATAACCAAAATGGAACATTAAAAAGAAATGCTTGGGCAGGAAACTACTGGCTAGGTGCAGATGGTAAAATGGTAACAAATGCATGGGTAGATAACGGCCGTTATTACGTAGATGCAAACGGAGCATGGGTAAAAGGAGCTCAAAAACCTGCAACACCGAAACCAGCTGTAGCGCAGAAACAAGGTTGGGTTCAAAGTGGTGGAGCATGGTACTTCTACCACCAAGGTCAAATCGTTAAGAATGCTTGGGCAGGAAACTACTGGTTAGGTGCAGACGGAAAAATGGCGACAAACGCATGGGTAGACAATGGACGTTACTATGTAGGTGCAAACGGAGTATGGGTAAAAGATGCTAAGAAACCAGAAGCACCAAAACCTGTAGAGAAAAAACAAGGTTGGGTGAAAGAAGGAAATACATGGTATTACTTCGAAAATGGAAGTGTAGTTCGTAATAAATGGATTGGTAGTACGTACTGGGTTGGTGCAGACGGAAAAATGGCAACAAATGCATGGGTAGATAACGGACGTTACTACGTAGGTGCGAACGGAGCATGGGTAAAAGATGCTAGAAACCAGAAGCACCAAAACCTGTAGAGAAAAAACAAGGTTGGGTGAAAGAAGGTAACGAATGGTACTTCTACTACCAAGGGCAACTTACTAAAAATGCATGGGTAGGAAGCTACTGGCTAGGTTCTGATGGAAAAATGGCAACAAATGCATGGGTAGATAACGGACGTTACTACGTTGGGTACAAACGGAGCATGGGTAAAAGATGCTAAGAAACCAGAAGCACCAAAACCAGCAGAGAAGAAACTAGGTTGGAAAAAAGAAGATAACTCTTGGTACTACTATGACAACGGTGAAGTAGCACGTAATAAATGGATTGGTGATACTTATTGGGTTGGAAAAGATGGTAAAATGGTAACAGATAACTGGGTAGACAATGATCGTTTCTATGTAGATAAATCTGGTAAAAAAGATCCATCAATCAAGAAAAAAGTTATTATTAATGATGAACTAGGATGGCAAAAACGTAATGGTGGAGAATGGTACTATTATGAAAAAGACGGATCATTAGCACGCAATAAGTGGGTAGGAAACTACTGGCTAGGAGCTGACGGTAGAATGGCTAAGAGTGCATGGGTAGATAATGGACGTTACTACGTAGATTCTAGTGGTAAATGGGTACCTAACTATGCTAAAGCGGACAAAAACACAGCTGCTTTAAATATGCCTCAATACTACCAAGGTGATTACCGTTGGGCTAATAGAAGATATGGAATTGGAACAATGGCACAAAGTGGATGTGTACCAACATCATTAGCTATGGTATTTAATGGATTAGGACAAAAAGTTCTTCCAACAGCTGTAGCAGATACAATCTACAACAACACTAACGAAATGAATGTCGGTGGATTAGGAACATCAGGTAAAGGTGCTGTTTATGCGATTAACGCTTATGGATACAAACACACAGTTATTACAACTAGAGAACAACTTATTGCAGCACTACAAAGCGGTAAACCTGTGTTTGCGACTGTAGGAAATGGTATTTTCGCTAAAGGTAGATTGACTCACGCTATTATTTTAAGTGGATACAGTAATGGTAAAACTAAAGCTATGGACCCAGATAATGTTAATACTACAGGAAGATGGTATGATATCAATACTATCTGGAACCAAAGAAGTACAGATCCTTACGACACTAATATCGGTGGATCATTTTGTAGCAATCGGATAATAGAATAGAACGATACAGGGATATTGATTTTTAAGAAATCTACTTTCCTGTGTCGTTTTTTTACTATAATTTTAAACTTTATAAGATAGTATGTTGATAGTTTTATAATGGGGCTGATTCCAAAAGTACTAGATTTTGAAAAAGTTCATGTGAAAACTCATAGACGCAGTGGTTTTATTGATATCTAAATTCGCTTTATAAAAAGCTTTTTAGATATCTAATAAACTAGTGCGGAGTGACTCGACAAAAATCGATTTCTACGAAATTACGATTTTTGAGTCACTCCCATTTCATTATTTTTTCACTAAATTATAACAGTTGTTGCTAAAAATCGTTAAAATTGGTATACTATAACTTAGAGAACTTGAAAGCGAAGGAGTGTGCTTAAATTATGGTGTATAACCACAGAGTTATAGAAAAATGGCAAAAAAATATTGGGATGAAAAATAAAACATTCAAAAACATTAGATGATCATACAAAAGAGAAATTTTTATGCATTAGATATGTTCCCTTATCCATCAGGAGCTGGACTTCACGTAGGGTCACCCAGAAGGGTATACGGCTACTGACATCTTAAGTAGATATAAAAGAGCAAATGGGTACAATGTACTTCATCCAATGGGATGGGATGCATTCGGATTACCAGCTGAGCAATATGCATTAGATACTGGTAATGACCCAAGAGACTTTACTAAAAACTAATATCGACACGTTCCGTCGCCAAATTAAAGAATTAGGATTTTCTTATGATTGGGATCGTGAAGTAAATACAACAGATCCTAACTACTACAAATGGACACAATGGATTTTCAAAAAACTTTATGAAAAAGGGCTTGCTTATGTTGATGAAGTACCTGTAAACTGGTGTCCAGCATTAGGAACAGTACTTTCTAATGAAGAGGTTATCGATGGTAAATCTGAGCGTGGAGGACACCCTGTAGAGCGTCGTCCAATGCGTCAATGGGTACTAAAAATTACTGATTACGCTGAAAAACTTCTTGCTGATTTAGATATTCTTGATTGGCCAGAAAGTCTTAAAGCTATGCAACGTAACTGGATTGGAAAATCTGTTGGTGCTGAGATTGATTTCAAAATTGAAGGAACTGATAAAGCATTCACAGTATTCACTACACGTGCTGACACTGTATTCGGTGTATCTTACTGTGTACTTGCACCTGAACACAAACTTGTAGAAGAAATCGTTACAGAAGGACAAAGAGCGGCTGTTGAGGAGTATCTTGATATCGTTAAACGTAAGTCTGACCTTGAAAGAACAGACCTTAACAAAGATAAAACAGGAGTATTCACAGGAGCTTACGCTATTAACCCTGTAAATGGTGAAAAAGTAGAACTTTGGATTGCTGACTACGTTCTAGCAAGCTACGGAACTGGAGCTGTTATGGCTGTTCCTGCGCACGATGAGCGTGATTATGAATTTGCAACTAAGTTTAATCTACCTATCAAAGCTGTTATCGAAGATAATGGTGAAGTTGTTGTACCATTCTTTGGTGATGGTAAACACATTAACTCTGACTCTATCAATGGATTAAATAATGAAGAAGCTATTGCTAAAGTTATTGAATTCTTAGAAGAAAACAAAGTTGGACGTAGCAAAGTTACATATAAACTACGTGACTGGTTATTCTCAAGACAACGTTACTGGGGAGAACCAATTCCAATTATCCACTGGGAAGATGGTACTATGACTACAGTGCATGATAGTGAACTTCCACTATTACTTCCAGAAACTGATAACATTAAACCTTCAGGAACAGGAGAATCTCCACTTGCTAATATCGAAGAGTGGTTAAATGTAGTAGACCCTGAGACTGGTAAAAAAGGTAAACGTGAAACTAACACAATGCCACAATGGGCTGGTTCTTGTTGGTACTACCTACGTTACATTGATCCACACAACGATGAAATGTTCGCAGATCCAGAGAAATTAAAATATTGGTTACCTGTAGACGTTTATATCGGTGGAGCAGAACACGCAGTACTTCACTTACTATATGCTCGTTTCTGGCACAAAGTACTTTACGATTTAGGTCTAGTTCCGACTCGCGAACCATTCCAAAAACTATTCAACCAAGGTATGATTCTTGCTGAAGGTAAAGATGGTCGTCCAGAAAAAATGTCTAAATCTAAAGGTAATGTAGTAAACCCTGACGATATTATCGTATCTCACGGTGCTGATACATTACGTGTATATGAAATGTTCATGGGGCCATTAGATGCTTCTATCGCATGGAGTGAAAATGGACTTGATGGATCTCGTCGTTTCTTAGATAGAGTATATCGTCTATTCGTAGATGAAGAAACTGGAAAAGTAAATGATAAGGTTCAAGATAAAGATAATGCAGAATTAGAAGTAAGCTATAACTTCACTGTTAAGAAAGTATCAGAAGATATCGAAATTCTTGGATTTAACACAGCTATTTCACAACTTATGGTATTTGTAAATGACTGTTACAAAGCTGAATATATCCCTCGTAAATATGCGTTAGGATTTATCCAACTTCTTGCACCATTTGCACCTCACCTTGCTGAAGAAATGTGGGAAATCTATGGTAACACTGAGTCAATCTCTTATGTACCATGGCCAACATTTGACGAAAGCAAACTTGTAAGTGATACTGTAGAAATCGTAGTTCAACTTATGGGTAAAGTTAAAGCTAAATTAGATGTTAAGAAAGACTTAACACCTGCTGAATTAGAACAAATCGTTCTAGCTAATGAAGAAGTAAAAGAATTAATCGAAGGAAAACAAGTTATGAAGGTGATTGTTGTTCCTGGAAGATTAGTTAATATCGTAGCTAAATAAGGAGAGACACATGGAAGAATTAATTTATAGTATTGTTAGCGAAATTGTTGAGCATAAAGATGAAATCAAGATAGAAAAATTCGTTAAAAATGCACGTGAACACTACATTTTAACAGTACACCCAGAAGATTGTGGGCGTATTATAGGGAAAAAAAGGTACAGTAATTAACGCAATCCGTACTGTATTAAATTCAACAACATTTAGTAAAAAAAGTTTACTTAGATTTAGTAGAATAATAAGATAAATGTTTAATAGGAGTCTGAAAGATAGATATTTTTCAGATTCCTATTTTTTTGATAATTTAAAAATTATAGACATAGAAAAATTTTTGGGACAGATGATTTTCTAGAGTAGAGAAATGAGACATAATCGTTAATTTTTGTGTATAATATTATTAGTTTTAATTTTGGAGGTTATTATGAGAGAGATAGTTGATGGATATTTATTTAATGATGACAATATGAAAAATAGCATTTACTAATAGGAATATTGATGCGAAGAGTAGTGAAGATATGAAAAAAACTTCTCTGAAAATATGGATTTAATCATGATAACATAGTTTATAATACTCAAGTTCACGGGGCGGATGTTCGTATTGTTGAATCGGGAGATGATGTTGCTGAGAATGGAAAGGAAGCGGATGGTTTAATTACTAATCTTAGAAATACGCCGTTGTTAATTTTCACAGCTGATTGTGTACCTGTTGTTTTCTATGATAAAAATCAAGGTGTTGTTGCCCTAGCCCATGCAGGATGGCGTGGAACATATGGGAATATTGCCGGGGAAATGGTAAATATCATGACAAATAGATATGGTTGTAAGATAGAGGATATTAGGACTATTATAGGGCCATCGGTTAGTGTTGATAACTACGAAGTTTCTTATGATCTTATCGAAAAAAATTTCGCTGTACTAGAAGTACAAAGGTTATTATAAAGAAGTCGATGATAAATATTATTTAGATTTATGGAAATTGAATAAAGAATTATTGAAAAAATGTGGTATACTAGAAGATAACATTAAAATTATTGATTTCTGTACGGTAAGAGATAATGATAAATTCTTCTCATATAGGCTGGATAATGCTACTCCAAAACGTATAGGAACAATAATTCAATTAGATTAAATTCACATAGAATAGAGGAAATTATATTGGAAAAAGATATTAAATTAGTTGAGCAAGTAGCTACATTTAAAAGATTGCCGAAAAGTGATAGTAGATGGCGTGTAGCATTTTATTATATAGCGAAAGAATTCTGGGATTTAGAAGAGGTCTTTGTAATAATCGATAAAGCACTTTACGAAGAACAAGGGCTTAAAATTCCAGTTTTTAGAGAGTATAAAGAAGCGGAAGGATTCCAGATTTTTTCTAGTCACATAAAAGCGAAGGAATTCGTAGAAAAGCAAGGTGATTTATTCGTTACAGCAAGTGGTGAAAAACTTATTGGTAGAATACGTCAAGGTGCGTTTAGAGAGGTTTTCGTTCCATTTTTTGCTGAACAAAACTTCAACTATTTACTAAATGAAGATGAAGCACTATTTGCTGATACTTTCAAACGACTTCTGGCAGTTATGGAAGCTAGTGAGAACTATATTGTGGATCAAGAACAAGAAGATATGCTTAAAGCAGGTGATGTTCAAGGATTCTTTTCAGATATCTGTAAAAATATATAGTATTAGTATAAAGATAAACATCAAGCGTAATTTTTGTCATGTTTGAACTTCAAGCATAAATTAATTACGTTTGATTTTTTATTTAGATTTCATTAGGTTACAAATGTTGCATCCTTCTTATTTTTTTTCATATAATTTATATATAGAATAATGAATAAAATTTTAATGGAGGGAGGTAAGTCATGAGTAAGATAAAAGTATAGAAAATTATATTTTTTTATTTATGATATTAGAAATTTTATTATTGATAATGATTTCTGGGATGGTATTATTTTTTTCGGAAAGAAAGATGGGGATGATAAGACATATATTTATTTCAGAAACGTTTATAAATTCCCGAAACACTTTACTGATACAAATATAAAAGTAATAATAGCTTGTTTTATTATGTTTTTAGTTATTCAGCTAGTATTATTTATGAGAACTAGAAGATTTTTATTTAGTTTTATATTGAATATAGTATTTGTAATCTTTTCAATATATTTCATTATCAATTATAATGCGGATAAAAGTTTTTATATATTATTATTTAATAATATTCTGTAGTTTATTCAATTTAACAAGGTTTTTACAGTTTCTAACTTTAAATCATAAAGTAGGAAAATTAGAATAAAAATTTATTCGTGAAAAAAATATTAAGTACATTTAAACTTTTTCTTTTAAACTTTGTTTAAGTTGGTATTGATATTATAAAAAGTGTAAGTAAAACACGTTTAACTTTAAGATAATATTAAATAAGGTTTACAAGGAGGATCCCTAATGGAAAAATAGAAATAACAACCAAAATAATAGAGAATTTAACAATCAAGGAAATTATAATGAACAAAACTAATTATCAAAAATTATGATAATGTAGAAAAATTCTCAATACGACAATTATGAAAAATTATCAAGAGATGAACAATACGCAAGTACCTGTTCAACAGAAAAATAACTATGGGAAATTATTCTTAACTGTCTTTGCAGCGTTTACTCTTGGTGCTACTAGTGTGTTTGGAGCGCAAGCGGTAATGGGAACTGGTAAGGCTCTGAATTCTTCGGTAACAGCGACAAAGAAGATAAGGATAATGAACAAATCACAGTAAATGCAATTTCAAAAGCAAAAGATGCGGTAGTTTCAATCGTAAACTATCAAAGTAATTCAAATAACAACTTAGAGTCAATCTTAGGAGGAGCTAGTAGATCTGGTAATGATTCTGGTGATTTAAAAGCAGCTTCTAGCGGAAGTGGAGTAATCTACAAAAAAGTAGGAAATACAGCGTATGTCGTGACTAATAACCACGTTGTTAACGGTGCTAAGAAGTTATCTGTTATCTTAAGTGACGGTACTAATGTAAATGCAGAAGTTGTCGGGACTGATGTTTGGACAGACCTTGCGGTATTAAAAATTAGTGGTGATAATGTAACTACAACGATGGATTTTGCTGATAGTGATAAAATCGCAGTTGGTGAAACAGCGTTTGCTATCGGATCACCTTTAGATGTTAACTTATCTAATACTGTTACAAAAGGAATTGTATCAGCTGTAAATAGACAAATCCCAATGGATGTTGATGGAGATGGTAAAAACGACTGGAACCAAACTGTAATCCAGACTGATGCGGCTATTAACCCAGGTAATAGTGGTGGTGCATTAATCAACAGTGAAGGTAAACTTATCGGTATTAACGAATCTAAAATTGCTAAAGCAACTGCAAATGTAAGTGCTGAGGGAATAGGGTTTGGTATTCCTTCGAAATGAAGTAAAACTTATCACTGAACAATTAGAACAATCAGGTAGAGTTATCAGACCTGCATTAGGTGTACAATTAGTATCTGTGAATACAGTAGATAGTGATACTGTAAAATCTCAATTGAAATATGAAGGTAAACAAGGTGTAGTAATTCGTTATGTTGAGAATGGTACACCAGCAGCTCAAGCAGGTTTAGAGAAATATGATATCATTACAAAATTAAATGGTGAAGAAGTAAAAGATGTTGCTGCAGTTAGAAAAATACTTATTTGAGAAATCAAAAATTGGAGATACTGTAAAAAGTAACTTACTACAGAGATGGTAAAGAACAAACAACAAATGTTGTTGTACAAGCATTAAATACAAGATAAAAATATAAGAACTTAGGATGAATTTTTCATTCTAAGTTCTCTTTTCAGTTTTGTTCGATAAATGTTCGAAAACGAAAGGGAAAAACAATAAAGAATTTTATAAAAAAACATAATATCAATATTCAATATCGGTGACATTATAGAGTGCTAAGTTGAAAAATGTTATTTATATAGTTTGAAAATAAGGAAAAAAATTTGCCAAATCGATAAAAAATATGTTATTATTAGTTTGTTAAATTTTTAGAAAAGAATATAGGTGAATAAATGAAAAAAAGTAAGAAAAGCGATTATTCCAGCTGCAGGATATGGTACACGTTTCCTTCCTGCGACTAAAGCATTACCTAAGGAGATGCTTCGATTATCGATACTCCTACTATTCAATATATAGTAGAAGAAGCGGTAAAAGCTGGAATTGAAGATATAATTATTGTAACTGGTAAACAAAAAAGAGCTATTGAAGACCACTTCGATAGAAACGTTGAGTTAGAAGTTGAGTTAGAAAACAAAGGTAAGTTAGCAATGTTAGAAAAAGTTAAGTACCCAACGCAACTTGCTAACATTCACTACGTACGTCAAAAAGAAATGGCAGGACTAGGGGACGCGATTTTAACTGCTCGTAGTTTTATTGGTGATGAGCCATTTGCAGTATTACTAGGTGATGACGTTGTAATTAATGACGAATACCCTGCAATTAAACAACTTATTGATAAAGCAGAAGAAACAGGATGTTCTGTAATTGGGGTTCAAACAGTTCCAGAAGATCAGACTCACAGATACGGTGTTATCGCACCTAAAAGTCAAGATGGACATCTATATGAAGTTGAGAAGTTTGTAGAAAAACCAGCTCCAGGAACAGCACCATCTAACCAAGCGATTATGGGAAGATATGTCCTTAACCCAGGAATCTTCAAACACTTAGCTAAGAAACAAGTAGGTGTTGGTGGAGAAGTTCAATTAACTGATGCTATCCAAATGTTAAATGAGGAAGAAAATGTTTATGCATATGACTTCCAAGGTAAACGTTACGATGTAGGTGAAACAATTGGATTTGTTAAGACTACTATCGATTTCGCACTTAAATCTGATCTAAAAGATGAATTAGTGCCATACTTAAAAAGCTAAATTAGCAGAATTAGAATAAGATTAAGCGATGTAATTTTTTACATCGCTTTTTCAGAAAACTATAGGTAGGTATAATTATGATTGTTAATCACTTTGGGGTTTTATGGAATTTGTATTAAAGATAATAAACTTCTATGCATAAAAAAAGGAAAGAGGTCCTTACAAAAATAGGTTTGATTTACCTGGAGGTAGTCAAAAAGAAAATGAGGGACTCACAGAAACCCTAGTTCGAGAATTCCGAGAAGAAACAGGATATCGTATAGAAAAACTATGGGAACTGCAGAGTGTATGATGTCTTTTGTAGAGAAATTAATAGAAACGTACATCATATTATGGTATTTTTATGATGTTGATGTTAATCTTGAACAGCAAGATGTAATTTCAGAAAAGTTGGAAGACGAACTAAATGATTCTAGTGGAATATATTGGATTGACTTAGAAAAATTAGATATAAAGAATTCATCGCCGCTGATATTAAAAATTACAACAGGAACTAAGTAATGATAAAACTACCTTAGATAAAGAAGTTTATAAAAATTGGACAATATGATAAAAGAACTTATCCATGAAAAATATGGATAAGTTCTTTTTTGTTATATTATAATCATTTTTAGCGTCAGGTTTTGACCTTTATCTTTATTAATATCTACTGGTAAAGTTCCATCTAGTTGCCAATCGTTCCAACCTCCGTCATAGAAATAAGTGTTGGCACGACCTGTAAGCTGAGTCATGAACCATGGAACTGAGTTTCTCCATCCAGTACCACAGTACAATGCAATTTTATCTGTTTCTTGGATTCCTTGACCTTTCCAAAGATTATAGATTTCTTGTGGATTTCTAAGAGTTCCGTCTGGATCATAGTAGTCGTTCACATCAGCTTTAGTTTCTCCAGAGAATCCAAAGATAGCACTTGAGGTTCACCAGCTTTTTCGATGTAATCATAACCACTAGTTTTACCAGTGTATTCATCCCAAGATCTGATACTTACAAGTTTAAGTCCTTCATTTTTAACTTTTTCAGCAACTTCTTTAGCACGAGAGATGTCATATTCTGGGTGAGCAGGAATATTTGCTCCAAAGTCAGTTGCTTCTTTTGGGGTGTTTGCTGTAGTTTCAGTTTCAAAACCAGCTTCTTTCCATGCTTTAAGTCCACCATTCATTACACGAACGTCTTTTACACCAGCCCATTTAAGAGCCCAGTTTACTCTAAATCCTGCCGAAGCATCATCAGAGTATATAATTATAGTTTTATTACTTGTTATACCTTGTTTTAGTAGGTTTTTCTTGATTTCTTCTGCAGAACGTAAGTTCCATACAGGTCCATCTTCAATCCAGTCTGTGTTAAAGTGATAGAGCACCTTTAATATGTTCTTTGTAATTTATAGCTTTGTCACCTTCACCCCATGAAACTTCAAAAATAGCATAATCATTATTTGTGTATGTTTCTGGTTTTTACCATCTTTATATCCTTAACCCATTGAGGTGAGACTAGATTTTGGTATTCTGGATAAGATACTAAATTCGCTTTATTTGCATCATTATCTGCAAAATTTTTATAATCATCGAATTTATATACTTCATATCCAAGAGAAGCTAGTTTATCTGCAACTTTAGAAGTATTGTCTTTATTAGTGTCGTAGACGATTGTTTTTTTCTTTTTATCTAAGCCTTTATCGCTAATAAACTTATCTTCTTTATCCTTATTAACTTTACCGATGAATGATGCACTATATTGAATAGAATTTTCAAGTGACCACCATTTTTGATATCGTCAACTTTGAAACCATTATAGACTTCGTCATTACGAGTATCTATATATTGGTACTCGCTATTATTGATGTTTTTGCTGAAATCCTCTAAAGTAATAGTTTTAATCTCTTTTTTGCAGTTGAGTTTGTAGTTTTTGATTTTTCGTAGCAGCAACCAGACACAATCAAACTTGAACTTAGCAAAGAGAACCCCCATTTTTAAAGTTTATCATATTTATCTTATGCGACAACCTGCCGCTTTCCTCCTATGGTTTTACAATTACATTATAATACTAAAAATTATAAAAATACAATACCTTAAATAACTATAATAATTTATAAAGTTATAGAGGGGAGTTTATCCTTAAATTAGGATAGGATAATTTAAAATAAAGTGACAATAAAAATAAAATTAGAAGATGTTGTTTTATTAACTTTTATTTATATTTACATATATGTATTTTTATAGTCTCGAATATAGAAATTAAAGTATTTTCTTAATATTATTAATATTTTAAATTTTTCTTTAAAAGCATTTGAGTAAAAACTGTCGGTGTCAAAGCGACGATAGTGCTTATTTGAATTCTATATGTTGAATAAAAACTTACCCATGAAAAATATGGATAAGTACTTTTATTATTTGTTATGACTTTCATTGATTAAGTTTTTGTTTTTCATCGAGATGATCGCTGAATAACAAAATACCGCAACAGCTACCCAAATTATTGAGAATGAGATTAGTTTTTGAATGCTTAATACTTCTCCATACAAAAGATTCCTATGAAGAATTGCATAGTTGGAGGTAAATATTGTAGAATACCTAAAATGTATAAAGGTATTGCTGTGGCTCCTTTAGCGAAAAGCATTAATGGAATAGCTGTGATTGCTCCAGATAACAATAAATATATTAATGTATCTGTTCCAAAAAGAATAGAATGTAATTGAGTTATTCGATGAAAGATATCCCATGTAAATAAGTGCGATAGGAGAAACTATCGCTGTTTCTATAAGTAAACTTGCTTTTGGACTAAGAACAATTTTCTTTTTACATAAGCTATATAATCCGAAACTTAGTGCTAGTAATATAGAAATCCATGGAAGGGATCCAGAGTGAAATAAATAGATATATTAAATGAACCTCCAACACATAGACACGCTATTGTTTGTGTACGTGTCAATTTCTCTTTTAAAAATACTACTGCTAAGATAATTGTTACGATTGGATTTAGGTAATATCCAAAACTTGCCTCTAATACATGATTGGTGTTAACTGCGATTATATATGTAAGCTCAGTTTAATGTTATTAAAAAAATGATGCTAGTACTAATAATAAGACACTCTGTTTATCTTTTCCAGAGAGTAGTTATTTCATTTAAAATAGATTTGTTTTTATTTTTGCAATTGCGACTACGATAATCATAAAAACAAAAGAACATATAATCCTCATCGCAAGAACTTCATATGCACCTATTTCTTTTTAGTAATTTAAAATATATAGGAAATAAGTCCCCATGAAAAAGTAACATATAAGAATAGCTATTAAACTCTTTTTGTGTATTATTCATATTATCCCTCCTTAAACTGAGATGAATGTATGATTAAGTATAACGAAAAAGATTGTATATTTCAATGAAAATAGATAGCTACGCATTAAAAATTTATCGAAAAATCTAATATTTTTTATAGATAAGTTGTTTTCATTTATTTTCAAAAAGCTTTACAATAGAGTTTTCAAGAGTGAGTAGTATCTTAATTTATAAAACTATAACCCAAGAAAAATAAAAATATTTTCTCGTCTTAAGTTTTAAAATTAGTTATATAACACATTTTTAAGTAGATTTAATACTGATTTCAGAAATAACATATCCTAATATATTTATTTAGAGCGTATACATCCTGATAAAAAGGGGCTTCATTTTGTTTGAGAAATAGTATAAAATAAGGGTATGAAAAAGATAACTGTATGATTAGTACGGGAGAGGACGATGGACACCGAAGGTACAAGTTAACATTTAGCGAATGTTAATGAAATTCTCAGGTAAAAAGACTGTACTAGGACAGAACTCTGAAGCAAGTCAACAGAGAGAGAGCTAACTAGCTTTCTTTGTGTTGTTTTTTTATTTTAGGTGGGATGCTATGAAATTGATAACAAATAATCCAAGATTTTTGAAAGAAAATTTTAGAGATATCGAAGTAGAATACCATGAAGTTGAATACTTAGATATATTAAAAAGTTAGAGACTACGTTCATGAAAAATTGGGGAAGTTGTAACACACCCTCTATATGGAAGTGTTAAACCAAATGAAACAATTTACAGATCAGTAGTTATTAGAAAAATACTGAATTAGATGTTGCTTCTATTAATTTAATTTCTGAAGCGGTAGAACTTTTGAGAAAATTTAGAAAAAACAAAGAAGTTCCTCAGTGGACTGATAGAGTAAAAAGATGATTTTAGTGTTATCGATCACGATTTACTATTAAATGCGATAAAAAGAATTTTTATAAAAAAATAAATAAAGGAGAATAATTATGAGTAGACATTATGATGTAATTATTATCGGTTCTGGACCTGCAGGTTTATCAGCAGCGTTATACGCTTCTCGTGCTAAACTAAATGTTTTGGTTCTAGAAAAATCAAAAAATGGGGGACAAGCAGCAATCACTCACATGATTGAAAACTATCCTGGTGCCATTGAAGATCCAACTGGGCCACGTTTAACAGCGAGAATGGCAGAACAAGCGAAAAACTTCGGTACTGAATTTAAACAAGAAGAAGTACTAGATGTTAATCTTGAAGGGGACGAAAAAGTAGTTACTTGTACAAGCGGTGATTACACAGCCAAAGCAGTAGTAATTGCAACTGGAGCATCTCCAAGAAAACTAGATATTCCAGGGGTTAGAGAATTAGAAAGTAAAGGTATTTCTTACTGTGCTACTTGTGATGGTGACTTCTTCGATGGACTTGAAGTATTCGTAGTTGGTGGAGGAAAACAGTGCGTAGAAGAAGCTCTATTCTTAACTAAATTTGCTCGTAAAGTAACAATTATCCACTTTGAAGAAGATATTCACTGTGAAAAAATTACAGCTGAAAAAGCAAGAAATCACCCACAAATCGAAATTAGAACTGAAACAGTTGTTCTTGAAGCAATTGGTGATGGAATTCTAGAAGCTATTAAATTTAAAAATGTAGCTACAGGTGAAGAGTATGTGGTAGAAGCTGACGAAGAAGACGGAACTATGGGATTATTCTTCTTCATCGGATATGTTCCTCAAACTAAACTATTTGAAGGAAAAGTTGAACTTACTGAAGGTGGTTATGTTAAAGCTGGAGAAGACACTAAAACAAATGTTGAAGGTGTATATGTAGCTGGTGACTGTCGTCAAAAAGAAATTCGTCAAGTAGTAACAGCTGTATGTGATGGTGCTGTAGCAGCAATCACTGCAGAAAAATATATTGCTGAGAAATTTGAATAAAATTTAAAAAAATAAAAAAAGGAGACAAAGACAATGTTAGAACTAAACAAAGAAAAACTTTGAGAGTGAAGTATTGGAAGCTGAAGGATACGTGTTAGTAGACTTTTTGGAGCCAAGGATGCGAACCGTGTAAAGCACTTATGCCGAGTGTACATGAATTAGCAGACAAATACGGAGACAAACTTAAGTTTGCTGCTCTAGATACAACAAAAGCAAGAAGACTTGCAATCAAACAAAAAGTTTTAGGGTTACCAACAATAGCCATATATAAAGACGGAAGCAAAGTTGAAGAAGTAACTAAAGATGATGCAACTGTTCCAAATATAGAAGCTATGATTAACAAATATTTATATATAAACTCAATAGGGGAGGTATTAGGTATGCGTCTTGAATTAGGAAAGATCCATATTAAAGATATACAATTTGCTGCAGAATCAAAAATCGAGGCAAACGTATTATATGTAAATAAAGAAGAGCTTGTAAAAGCTGTTTTCGAGGATGATGCAATTAAATCTGTTGATTTAGATATTGCTCGTCCAGGTGAGAGTGTTCGTATTACACCAGTTAAGGATGTAATTGAACCTCGTGTAAAAGTTGAAGGTCGTGGAGGAATTTTCCCAGGTATCCTTTCAAAAGTAGATACTGTAGGTGAAGGTCGTACAATTGCACTTAAAGGTATGGCTGTAGTAACTACTGGTAAAATCGTAGGATTCCAAGAAGGTATTATCGACATGACAGGACTTGGAGCTGAATATACTCCATTCTCTAAAACAAATAACTTAATCGTTATTGCTGAGCCTAAAGAAGGAGTTAAACAACACGAACACGAAAAAGCAGTTCGCTATATCGGATTCAAAGCTGCTCGTTACATTGCAGAATTAGCTCGTTCATTAGAACCAGAAGAAGTAGAAGTATTTGAAACTAAACCTTTATTAGAACAAATTGCTGAATATCCAGATCTACCAAAAGTAGGATATGTATACATGCTTCAAACTCAAGGTTTATTACACGATACTTATGTATATGGTGTTGATGCTAAAACAAATAGTACCAACTATTCTATATCCAACAGAAATCATGGATGGTGCAATTGTAAGTGGTAACTGTGTATCAGCTTGTGATAAAAACCCAACATATGTACACTTAAACAACGGTGTAATTGAAGATTTATACAAAAAACATGGTAAAGAAATTAACTTCTTAGGTGTAATCATCACTAACGAAAATGTTTACTTAATGGATAAAGAACGTTCATCTAACTGGACTGCAAAACTTTGCCGTTACTTAAACTTAGATGCTGTAATCGTATCTCAAGAAGGATTCGGTAACCCAGATACTGACTTAATCATGAACTGTAAAAAAATTGAAGCTGAAAAAGTTAAAACAGTTATCGTAACTGATGAATATGCAGGACGTGACGGAGCCAGCCAAAGTTTAGCTGATGCTGACGTAGCTGCTGACGCTGTAGTAACTGGAGGAAATGCTAACCAAGTGGTTGTATTACCAAAATTAGATAAAGTTATCGGACACATTGATGTAGTAAATGTAATCGCTGGTGGTAACCAAGACTCATTAAGAGAAGATGGAACTATCGAAGTAGAAATCCAAGCTATTACAGGTGCTACTAACGAAACAGGGTTCGGTTACTTAAGTACTAAAACTTTCTAGTAAGCAAAATAAAAATAAATGTTATAGATTTGAACAAGGAGGAATAAGATAATGGTAAATCTTATTAATAAAAAAGTAGTTATCATTGGTGACCGTGATGGTATCCCAGGATTAGCTATTGAAGAGTGTGTAAAACCAATTGAAGGAGTAGAAGTAGTATTCTCATCTACTGAATGTTTTGTCTGAACAGCTGCAGGGGCTATGGACTTAGAAAACCAAAAACGTGTTAAAGAAGCTGCCGAAAAATTCGGTAACGAAAACGTTGTAGTTTTACTAGGTGCATCTGAAGCCGAAGCTGCTGGTCTAGCAGCTGAAACAGTAACAGCAGGGGACCCAACATTTGCAGGGCCACTTGCAGGTGTAGCACTAAATCTTGCTGTTTATCACATTGTAGAAGAAGAAATTAAATCTCAAATAGATGAAGCTATCTATGAAGATCAAGTTGGAATGATGGAAATGGTATTAGATATTGATGAAATCGCAAGCGAAATGAAAGATGTTCGTGGAGAGTAATTAAAGATCTAAATAATAGTTATAGGGGGAAATAAAAATGTCTAAAATAAGAGTAGTACATTATATAAACCAATTCTTCGCTGGAGTAGGTGGAGAAGAACAAGCCCACATTGCACCAGAATTAAGAACTGAATTACCACCGATTAGTGTTCAGTTACAAGGGCAATTGGGAGAAGAATTTGAAGTAGTAGCTACAGTAGTTTGTGGTGACAGTTACTTCAATGAAAACTTAGAAAAAGTTCAAAAAGAACTTTTAGAAATGATTAAAGGATGCGAACCACAATTATTCATCGCTGGTCCAGCATTCAATGCAGGGCGTTATGGGGTAGCAGCTGGTACAATTACTAAAGCTGTTCAAGACGAATTAGGAATTCCAGCTGTAACAGCAATGTACGTAGAAAACCCAGGAACAGACATGTTCAGAAAAGAAGTTTATATTCTTGAAACAGCTGATAGTGCAGCTGGTATGAGAAAAGCTTTACCAAAATTAGCTAAATTTGCAGCAAAATTAGCTAAAGGTGAAGAAATTCTTTTCTCCAAAAAGAAGAAGGATACCACGAAAGAGGAATCCGTGTTAACTTCTTCAGCGACAAACGTGGATCAGAACGTGCTGTTGAAATGCTTGTTAAGAAAAATTAAAGGTGAAGAATTCGAAACAGAATATCCAATGCCTAACTTTGACAGAGTTGAGCCAAACCCAGCTGTTAAAGATTTAAGCAAAGCTAAAAGTTGCTTTAGTTACTTCTGGTGGTATCGTTCCAAAAAGGAAATCCAGATCACATCGAATCATCTTCTGCATCTAAATATGGTGAATATTCATTAGAAGGATTCACTGATTTAACAGCTGAAACTCACGAAACAGCTCACGGTGGATACGACCCAGTATACGCTAATGAAGATGCTGACCGTGTATTACCTGTGGACGTAATGAGAGAATTCGTTAAAGAAGGTAAAGTTGGAAGTTTACATGAAAAATTCTATACTACAGTAGGTAATGGTACTGCCGTAGCTAGTGCTGTAGGATTTGCTAAAGAATATGCACAAAAATTAGTAGCTGACGGAGTAGATGCTGTAATCTTAACTTCTACTTGAGGAACTTGTACTCGTTGCGGTGCAACGATGGTAAAAGAAATTGAGAGAGCGGGTATACCTGTGGTTCACATGTGTACAGTAGTACCGATTTCTCTAACAGTTGGAGCTAACAGAATCGTTCCAACTATCGCAATCCCTCACCCACTAGGAAATCCAAAACTAGAAGCGGATGAAGAGAAAAAATTAAGACGTGGACTTGTAGAAAAAGCATTACATGCTTTAACTGTAGAAGTTGACGGTCAAACAGTATTCGAATAAAAAAAGAAAGGGGAGCTGAGGGTATATATATACCCTCAGCACAATATAGCTATGAATTATCCAGTATTTAAGGGAGCAGGATACATTCTTGTTCACACACCAGATATGATAGTGAGAAATGGATCAACTGCTGCTGTAGAAAGAGTAACAAATCCAGATTCAGAGTTTTTAAAAAGAAGTAAATAATCATATTCGTACATATGAAGAAGTGGTTAACTATTTACCTAACCAAGTATACATCGGAAATAAAACTCCTGAAGAATTAAAGGCTTATCCAATGCCTTGGTATGATATTAAAGATGAACAAGGTCAACGACATGGGAAATTTGGACAAATTGTCCCACAAGATGAGTTTATAGCATTGATGAAACTTTGTGATGCTTTTGACTTAGTTAAACTATCAGAAGAGTTTGTAGCCGACGTTCGTCCTAAAATAGAGGAAAAACTTCAAAGAGCTAGCTCCTTTATTCGAAAAAATTAGAAGGATCTGACCTAAGTGATAATGAAGAAGGATTCGAAGACTTAGTTCACGAAGGTAAAGTAGTTGGCTTCGTTAAAAAAGCTCACGATGTTGATGTGAACTTGAATGCTCACGTTATCTTTGAAAAACCTTGTTGTAAAAGCATCTGGAGTTGTTTCAGCATTAGAATTACTTCGTAATTCTGGCGTTAATCCCAGCTGATATTGACTATGTTGTAGAATGTTCTGAAGAAGCTTGTGGAGATATAAACCAACGTGGTGGTGGTAACTTCGCTAAAGGCGATTGCAGAAGTAGTTGGTCTAGTTAACGCAACTGGATCTGACCTAAGAGGTTTCTGTGCTGCACCAACTCACGCATTAATCAGTGCTTCATCTCTAGTAAAAGCTGGAGTATAAAAAATGTATCTAGTGGTTGCTGGTGGAGCAAGTGCTAAATTAGGTATGAATGGTAAAGACCACGTTAAAAAAAGGTCTTCCAGTACTAGAAGACGTTCTAGGTGGATTTGCTGTATTAATTAGTGAAAAATGATGGAGTAAATCCAATCATTAGAACTGATATGGTCGGAAAAACACAACGTAGGAACAGGATCTTCACCACAAGCTGTAATGGGAGCTTTAGTAGCTGATCCATTAGAGAAAGCTAAATTGAAAAATTACAGATGTTGATGTATTCTCTGTAGAGATGCAAAACCCAGATATCACAAAAGCTGCTGGAGCAGGTAACGTTCCAGAAGCTAACTACAAAATGATTGCAGCATTAGCAGCAATGCGTGGAGATATTGAGAAAAAAAGAACTTAAAACATTTATCGAAGCTAAAGGTTTACCTGGTTGGGCTCCAACACAGGGACACATTCCTTCAGGAGTACCTTATGTAGGATTCTTAATCGATGACTTAACAAAAGGTGATAAAAAAACCGTGCTATGATCGTAGGTAAAGGTAGTCTGTTCTTAGGAAGAATGACAAACTTATTTGATGGAGTATCTTTTGTAGTTGAAAGAAACAGCGGTGCTGTAGAAGGAGAATCTGCAGGAATTTCTAAAGATGAAATCAGAAAAAATTATAGCAGAATCAATGAGAAAAAATTTCCCAAGAAATGTTAGAAGAATAGGGGTGATACTATGAGTAAACAAGTTATATCAGAAGTATTGCTAGAAGTAGCTAATGCCATTGAAACAGGTAACTTTGGTAAAAAAATTAAAAGGTTGGTTTAACAACTTTAGGAAGTGAACATGGCTTTTGAGAACTTACTCAAACGGGTGCAATATTAGCTAAAAATCCTGTATTCGACATAGTTTTAATAGGTAAGGGACATGAAGATTTTGAATCTTATGAAGCTAAAGATGAAGACGAAGCTCACAAAAATTATGGAAGACCTATTAGATAAAGGGGAAATAGCTTCTGTGTAACTATGCATTATAATTTCCCTATCGGCGTATCTACAGTAGGTAGAGTTATTACACCTGCTAGAGGTACTGAAATGCTTCTTGCTACAACAACAGGGTACTTCAGCAACTAATAGAGTTGAAGCGATGGTAAGAAATACACTATACGGTATTGCTACTGCTAAAGTCTCTTGGAAAAATCTAATCCAACAGTTGGTATCAGCTAATGTTGAAGGTGCTAGACAAGTTGAAAAATATTATTAGATCTTAAAGAAAATGGTTATGAATTTGAATTTGCAACATCTCAAAGAGCAGATGGTGGTTCAGTAATGAGAGGTAATGACTTACTTATGGGAACTCCTGATGTTATGGTAGTTGATTCATTAACTGGTAACTTATTTATGAAAGGTATTTTCAGCATTTACTACTGGTGGAGATTATGAAGCTAGTGGATTTGGTTATGGACCTGGTGTAGGAGAAGATTATGATAGAAGAATTTTGATTTTATCAAGAGCATCTGGTTCACCTGTTGTAGCTAATGCATTAAAATATGCCTATGAAGTAGCAAAAAGGTAAAAGTAAATGAAATAGCAAGAAAAGAATTTGAAAAAGCTAATAAAGCTAAACTAGATGAATTTATTTCTAAAATTGAAAGTTAAAAAGAAGGTTCAGCGACAACTGAAGAAGTTAAAATGCCAGAAAAAAAGAAGTAGTTACTGCACAAATCTCTGGAATTGATATTCTAGACCTTGAAGATGCAACTAAACTACTTTGGAAAAATGGTATTTATGCTGAGAGTGGAATGGGATGTACTGGACCAATAGTTTTAGTAAATCCTGATAAGAAAGAATCAGCAGAAGAAACTCTTAAAAATGAAGGGCTTATTTCATAATCTAAACGATAGATAATGGTTTCTATGAGAAGGAAAAAGCCACATTATGGTTTAAATAATTATTATATACTCTCTTTATTGGATAATATTTCCAGTAAGAGGGTATTTTTGAGTTTTTGTCAAATTCGATTGAATTTTTTGAGTATATGTAGGAACATAATGTATGTTACTATATATTTTGATGAGGATTAAGAAAAACAAGAAAAAAATTTGAACAAAATAGATTATCACGTTATAATAATAAAGTTGGAAGTCATTAAATAGAGAAGGATTGTTAGAATGTATTGGTAATTCTAATGAAAGGAGAAATTTTTATTAATGCAAATATTTTTAGAAAGAAAACACTAGAGAAAGTACTTGGAGAAAGTGGAAAAGAAAGACTTTGAAGACCGACACTTAAAAACTATGGACTTAATACTCTTAGGAATAGGTTCTGTTATTGGTTCAGGTATTCTGGTATTAACGGGAGAAGCAGCTTCTAAGTCAGGACCATCGGTAATTTTCTCGTTTTTAATTGCTGGATTAGCTTGTGGACTCACAGCTTTTATGTTACGCAGAATTGTCTTCTACAATACCATCAAGTGGAAGTGTTTATACGTATAGCTATATTACATTAGGTGAGGTCGTTGCTCATTGTATGGGGGTGGCTTTTTAGCTGGAAGTTATATAATTGCAGGAGCTGCAATAGCTAATGGGTGGTCAAGTTATTTTTAAATCTTTATTAGAAGGTTTTTGGAATAATACTCCTAAAGGAATATACAACGTTACCTAGCGAAGGAGGATATGGGAATGTTTTTAGCGATGACTGTTGTTTTATTAATAACGATAGTTTTGTTTTAAAGGGACGAAGAGTAGTAAGTTCGTTAATAATTTTATGGTTGCTATTAAAATATTAGTAATATTACTATTTGTTCTTGTTGGTATATTTTATATAGCTCCGACAAACTGGACGGATAATTTTTGCACCACAAGGGATCTCTGGAGTAATGATAGGTGCAACAACGGTGTTCTTTGCGTATTTAGGTTTTGATACGATCTCAACGTCAGCAGAAGAGACGATAAATCCGCAAAAAGCATTACCTCAAGCAATTATTATTACACTGTTTTTATGTACTGTATTTTTATATAATTGTTTGTTTAGTTATTACTGGTATGGTTCCATTTACCCAGTTAGGAAAAGGTGATGCCTTAGCATATGTACTAGGAAAGTGGGTCAAGGTAAATTAGCGGGAGTAGTTTCCTTAGGTGCGGTAATCGGACTTCTATCTGGGCCTTTAGGGACGATGTTTGCTGCTGGTTAGAGTTCTATATACGATGAGTAGAGATGGACTATTACCAAGACAATTATCAATATTAAATAGAAGTGGTATACCAGGATCAACAACAATAGGTGTTGGTTTATTAATGACTATCTTAACTGGATTTTTTTACCATTAGGACAATTAGCTGATTTAGCTAATGTTTCATACATAATAGCATTTGCTGTTGGTTAGCTATTCAACATTTATTATTAGAAGGATTATCCTAATGCAAAAAGAGGATTTACCATGCCAGGAATGCCGTATTTGCCAATGATATCAATATTATTATTTATCGTATTATTGTATGGTATTCAATTATCAACTTGGAAAATTTTTTTGGATGCTGGATTTTAGTAGGTTTAGCAATTTATTTTTATATATTCTGAAAAATCATAGTAAAGAAAAATAAGAGTATAGTAATTAAAAGAGCTTGGATATTAGACTTTATCTAATATCCAAGCTTTTTTTATAAGTATTCTGAATCATCTTCTATTATTTCTTTAACCTTTTGCATTTGGTTGTCTAGTTTAGCACTTATATCCGCACAGAGTTGAAGACGACGCTCTATTTCTTTTTCTTTCTCTTCACTTAAATTTTTTTCTTATATCTAAGCTTATGTTCTAAGCTTTGCCCAGAAGTCCATAGCTATTGTTCTAAATTGAACCTCAACAGCCACGTGTTCTACTTTATCTGATAAGAAGATTGGTACTTTAACGATAAGGTGATAACTTCTATAACCGTTTTCTTTGTGATTTTTTTAATATAGTCTTTTTCAGCTATAACTGTAAGATCATCTTGTTGTTTTAGCGCATCGACAAGTTTATAAACATCATTTTTAAATGAACATATAACACGAACACCTGCAACATCATAGATATTTTCTTTTTATTGTATTTATGTCAAAAGGTAAGTCTAAAACGTTTAAGTTTGTTCATTAAACTCATTGGTGTCTTCAGTCTAGTATTTACGGATTCGATGGGGTTGCTCTCACCATGAAGAGAAAAATTCCTTTATCGAATACATTTAGTTTTTGTTTCAATTTCAAGCATAGCACATTCGTAGTGCATAAATAATTCTACATAAGGTTCTAATTCGTTTATTAATAGTGAACTATCATTTTCCATAGAAAATAATTGATCTGTTAATTTTTTTCAATTTGTGTTTTTTTCATATACATATCTCACTTTTATTGTTTAATATAATTTTATCATAAATCCTTTATATTAAAAATATAGTTTAAGTGGTAAAAAAATAAATATTTTAGGTTGAAGTGAACTTTTTGAATATCATTTTTAATTACCGTTGCATTAGGAAAAGTGGAACTGTATTATAATTTTTATTGTTTATAAATTGCTACAGAAGTATATGTTAACCTCTGTCAACCTTGATAAAATAACGTTTTTAATTTTATTTCGAAAAACAGAAGAGCTAAAAAAATTCACAATTTAGCTGAACGGCTAGCTTATAGCATTTCTAAATTTCCCGGAAATGATAACTATAGACAGAGGAATTTTTTTGAGATAAGATAGTATTATAATGTTTTTATGAATCTAAAATTATATCGAAATGAGGGATAACATGCAAAATAATAATTTATATTCATATACAAAAGCGAAAGTAGAAAGTTTAACAAAAATTTACTAGTTATAAAAAGGGATGGACGAGTAGTAAAGTTTGATGCTGAGAAAATCTATAATGCGATAGAAAAAGCGGTACATTCTGTCTTTGGGAAAAAACCATAGTGTTAATATTAATGGTATTGTGGATAATGTTATTTTAGAGATTGCGAATAGATTTAAAGAAAATATAAAAATTTATGAACTTCAAAAATATTGTTGAGCATACACTTCTTACTTTAGGAGAAGAGGCGATTTATGAAGAGTATGTAGGCTATAGAAGTATGCGTGATATTGAGCGTGAACGCAGTCTTGATATAAATATAGCGATAGAAAAATTGGTGAATCGTGATGAGAATGTAGTAAACGAAAATGCTAATAAAGATAGTTTAGTATTTAATACGCATCGTGATTTAACTAGTGGTATTGTAGCAAAAGCAATCGGGCTTAAAATGTTACCGAAAACATGTGGCTAATGCTCACCAAAAAGGGAGATATTCACTATCATGACTTAGATTACTCTCCTTATCAACCTTTAACAAACTGCTGTTTAATTGACTTTAAAGAGATGCTAACAAAAGGTTTAAAATTGGGAATGCAGATGTAGATAGTCCGAAGAGTATTCAAACAGCGACTGCTCAAATGGCCCAAATTATCGCAAATGTTGCTTCAAGTCAGTATGGTGGATGCAGTGCTGATAGAATTGATGAAGTTCTTGCACCGTTTGCACAATTGAACTATGAAAAGAACTTAAAAATGGCTCAAGAATGGATTGATGATGAGGAAAAACAAAAAGCATTTGCTGATAAGAAAACTAAAAAGATATTTTTTTGATGCAATGCAATCTCTAGAGTATGAAATTAATACTTTATATTCGTCTCAAGGACAAACACCATTTACATCTCTAGGGTTCGGTTTAGGTGAAGGATACTTTGAAAAAGAGATTCAAAAAGCTATTCTTAAGGTGAGAATTGAAGGATTAGGAAAAGAGAAAAGAACTGCTATTTTTTTCCTAAATTGATTTTTTTGTTATTAAAGATGGTCTGAATTTAAAAATCAACAGATCCTAACTATGATGTTAAACAACTTGCATTATCATGTGCGACTCAAAGAATGTACCCAGATGTACTTTATGTATGACACGATTACGAAAATTACTGGTAGTTGTAAGACTCCGATGGGATGTAGATCATTTTTTTACCTGCATGGAGAAACGAACAGGGAGAACTTGTTGAGAGTGGACGTATGAATCTTGGAGTAGTAACATTGAATCTTCCAAGAGATAGCACTTGAATCAAAAAGGGAATAAAGAAGAATTTTGGGAAATCTTTTAAAGAGAGACTAGAAATTTGTAAAGATGCACTAGATTACAGAGCAAAACGTTGTGGAGAGGCTAAGCCTCAAAATGCACCTATTCTTTATATGCATGGAGCTTTCGGTAAAACGACTTAAACCTGAAGATAGGGTAAAAACAATTATTTGATAATAAACGTTCTACATTATCATTGGGGCTATATAGGCTTATATGAAGTGGCAAGTGTCTTTTATGGAGGAGAATGGGAGAAAAATCCTGAGGCGAAAAGAGTTCACTTTTAGATATTATGCGTTATATGAAGGAATGCGTGGATATATGGACAGAAGAAGGAGATTATTGGTATAGTATTTACTCAACCCCTAGTGAATCTCTGACTGATAGGTTCTGTCGTATGGATACTGAGAAGTTCGGTATTGTGGAAAATATAACAGATAAAAGAATATTACACTAATTCTTATCACTATGATGTAAGAAAGAACCCAACGCCTTTTGAGAAGTTAGATTTTGAAAAAGATTATCCATATTATGCAAGCGGTGGATTCATTCATTATTGTGAATATCCGGTATTAAAACAAAATCCAAAAAGCATTAGAAGCGGTATGGGACTTTGCTTATGACAAGGTAGGATATTTAGGAACAAATACACCAATTGACCGTTGTTATAAAATGTGGATATGAGGGTGAATTTGAACCTACTAAAAAAAGGATTTAAATGTCCAGAATGTGGTAATAGAGATCCAAAAAGCTGTGATGTTGTGAAGAGAACATGTGGCTATTTAGGGTAATCCTCAAGCTCGTCCGATGATCAAAGGACGACACAAAGAAATAGTAGCGAGGGTTAAAACATTTAAAATAAAAAATAATCTTTTAATAGAGGGTGACTTAAAATCGTGATTTCTAGAAACAAGATTTTGTCGAGTCACCTCGGACAATTTGTTAGATATCTAAAAAAAGCTTTTTATAAAGAGTATTTAGATATCAATAAACCACTGCGTCTATGAGATCTTATATGAACTTTGTTAAATTTTAGGACTTTTGGATCAGCTTCTATAATTTTTAAGTTTAAATAGCATAAAAAACCTAATCTATAAGAACAAAAACCTTTAAAATCCTTTACATTATCTGATTTTTGATAAAATCAATACTGATAAGAATTTAGGAGGAATTTAAACATGGGTAAAATTTTTAAAGGTGCTTTATTAGGCGCAGTGAGTGCATTAGGAGCTTATTATTATAAAAATCCTAAGGAGTTAGAAAAACATAAAGAATTACTGAAAGAAAAATACTAAAACTGGTATTGAAAAAATTAACAGCAATTATTAATGAAAAAACTCAAGAATTAGAAGCGAGAAACACAAGAAGAAAAGATCTTGCTAAAGAAAAACTAGAAGAATTAACTGCAACTGCAGAATTTGAAAAAGTAGAAGAAAACTTTGTAGAATTAGGAGCAAAAAGCTGAAGAGGTTAAGGAAGAAGTTGTTGCTGAAGTAACTGAAAAAGTAGAAGATGTGAAAGAAACTGCAGAACCTGTAGTAGAAAAAGTAGAAGAGTTAGTTGCTCCAGTTGCAGAAAAAGTAGAAGAAGTAGCGGCACCAGCTGTAGAGAAAGTAGAAGAAGTAGTGAAGAAGTAAAAGAAACAGTAGTACCTGCTGCAGAACCTACGCTTACAAAAAGTAGAAGAAGTTGTAGAAAGTGAAAAAGAAACAGTTGCAGATCACTACGAAGAAAAAGTAGAACCTACATTTGAAGAAATTCATGAAGCGGTAGCTCCAGTAATTGAAAAAGCAGAAGAAGTTAATGAAGAGGTAGAAGAAGTTGTAGAAGAAAAACCAAAAACAACTCTAGATTCTATCGTATCTTTATTCGCTTCAAAAAGAAGGAAAAATAATATTGTAATTATTGAATTCGAGGTATGAGAGAAAGCTTTCATCCTCGATTTTATTAATATAAACTAGAGATTTATTCAAACAGAAAAATAATATATAACATAAAAAACTAGATAATTTTGAATAAATTACCTAGTTTCTTTCTTATTCTTATAGTCTATCAGCGATTGCTTTTCTAATTTCTTCGAATTCAGCAGGCTCAACTTTTTGAGGTGGCCATTTAACTTCTAAATTATCGAAGTTTATATCTTTATCTTTATATCTTGGTACGATGTGGAAGTGAAGGTGGAAGACACTTTGTCCAGCATATTCTTCGTTATTTTGGAAGATATTTACTCCATCACAACCATATGCTTCTTTTTACAGCATTAGCAATTTTCGGAAGAACACGTCCAATGTTAGCAGCTGTTTCAGGATCACAGTCAAAAAAATATTTCTGCTGTGTTTTCGAATTACTAAAGTGTGTCCTTTTTGTAATAGGGAACACATCTAGAAAGCTATATACATGCTCATCTTCATATACTTTATAACTTGGGATTTCTCCATCAATAATTTTTCGAAAAATAGTTTTTTTCCATAATTTAACTCCTTATTATTTTAAATTTTGTAGTGTTTCAATTAAAAGTTTTTTCAGGTTTGCACTAATTTTTTGTGCAGTTTGTAGTACGTGCTCGTGATCGTGTTTTTTCTCTTGAATACCTGTAGCCATATTAGTAGCACATGCTAATACTGCAACTGGAAGTGATGCGTGGTTTGCAGCGATTACCTCAGGTACCGTAGACATACCTACAAGGTCACATCCCATAGTCTTAAATGCACGAATTTCTGCACGTGTTTCAAAATAAGGACCTTGAAGAATCCGTAAAACACCAGTGTGTAAAAGTAAGGTCTAATTTTTTTGCAGAATTGTGTAAAGTCTCAACTAAGTACGGATCGAAAGGAGTTGTCATGTCAACAAATCTTTCTCCTAGACGCGGGTCATTTTCTCCCATTAGAGGGTTGTTGTTTACAAGTGAGATGAAGTCATCAAGACATACGATATCTCCTTCACTAAAGTTTGTGTTAATAGCTCCACAAGCGTTAGTGATGAATAACCCTTTTACACCAAGGTGTTTAAATCAACATATGTCATAAAGGCAACATCTTTCATGCTGTATCCTTCGTAATAGTGAAGACGTCCGTTTAATACTAATACATTTTTTTCCCAGAAATCTTTCCGAAAGTTAGTTTATTTGCATGCCCTTTTACTCGATTAGCATGTTTATTTCCTGGAAAAAGTGGAATAGCTTCGTAACCAAGTTCTTGTTGATCTTCAAGCTCAAGTGTAATACCACTACCTAAAACAACTGCGTAGTCTATCGGCTCATTAAAATATTTTTATTATGTAATTTGCCGTCTCAATAATATTCTGATAATATGTCATAATATAAATCCTCCTGAAAAATGCTTTATCAAAGTTATTATAGCATAAAAATTCAGAAAAATATATAATTTTATATTAATTATTATCAACGTTTATATACTTAATATAAATACGTTTATGTTATTTTTAATGATGCTATTGAAAATGGAAAAAAGAATATCAATATAGTACTATAGTATTATGATTTATTTAATCTAATTTTTAGTTGTGTTAAAAAATTTAAAAAGCTCAAAAAATATTTGCAAGCGCTTTTAAAAATATTGTATTATGAACTTAGTACATAAATATTTTTAGGAGGACATTATGAAAAAAATTACGTACTATATTTGCAATTTTAGTTACATTATCATTAATTGTTGTTGGTTGTTCTTCAAAGAGTGCTAAGAACGATACACTAAATCTGATGGAAAGAATGCGCATATAAAGATTGGTGTCGTAACTGGTGAAGGTGGAGCAAAAGATAAGAGTTTTAACCAGGCTAACGTAGAGGCGATTCAAGCGTGGGCTAAAGCAAATGGTGCAAAAGATCCAGTTGTTATCGAAACGAAGAATCAAGCAGACTTAGCTGCTAATTTACAAAAATGCTGCAAAGGTATCTGATATTGTATCTCTAGCTGGATTTGAATTTGAAAAAGAAATTACAAAGACTGCAGAGCAATATAAAGATAAAAATTTATGTATGTAGATAGTTTTGTAGATGCTCCAAATATTGCTTCATTAATTTTTAAAGAACAAGAAGCTGGTTATTTAGCTGGATATGCAGCAGCTTTACAATCTAAAAACGGGGAAAAGTTGGATTTATCGGAGGGAACTAAAATTCCACCAGTAGAGCGATTTGGAATTGGTTTGTACAAGGTGCTAAAGCAGCTAAAAAGTGATATTAAAGTAATGTACAATTACAGTGGAACATTTCTCAGATACAAATAAAGGGAAAACATTTAGCAGCTACTATGTATGATCTCAGGAGCAGATGTAATTTTCGTTGCTGCTGGAAATACAGGAAACGGAGTAATTTCAGAAGCTAAAGAACGTGGAATAATTGATATGTCTAAGAGTGGAGAAATTAAACACTGGGTTGTTGGTGTGGATAAAGACCAATATGAAGAAGGTATCTTTAAAGGGAAAGATAAAGATGGAAAAGAATATCAAAAATCTGCTATCTTAACTTCTGCTGTTAAAAAAATATTGAAGTAGCTGTAACAAAAATTTTAAATGAAATTAAAGAAGGAAAAATTCTCAAAAGGTGAACACATTTTTGGTATTAAAGAAAATGGTGTAGGTATTCCAAAAAGAGAATCCTAACTTAAGCGAAGAAGCAAAATCAAAAATTGCTAAAAGCTATAGAAGAATTAAAATCAGGAAAAGTTGAAGTAGTAGCTACTGGAGATGAACTTAAAGCTAAAGGGTAGCTACAAATATTGAAGGGGAATTATAAAAATTTAATGTTGGAATCTCTATAGAACTTTTAGTTCTATAGAGATTTTTATTTATCTACAACTATTAGTGTGTGTTAATTACTTATAATAAGAGTACTTTATATTTTAATGTTCGTAAAGTTCTAACTCTTTAATAAATCCTTTTTATAGTGTTTATTTTTAATTTATTTAATTAATGTGTAATAATTAAATAATATATAAAAATTCGTGTTAAATTGTAAACGTTATTAATGTTTTTGAAAATGCTTTATAATTTCTAAAATAATTCTATGAAAATGAAAGAAGAATAGATATGATATAAGCTATGAACGTTGTTTTTATAGCTTTTATAATTATAAAAACGAACATTATAAAAAAATGTTAACATTTCAAAAATAAATCATTGAAGTTTCAAAGATAATGTGGTATTATTTAGATATAAACAATATACAAATAAAGGAGACTTTTTTTATTTATGAAAAAGGTATTTTCGTTAATAGCAGTTGTTTTATCAGCAGCATTAATTATTGTTGGATGTTCTTCTAAATCATCTAACGGAAATTCATCTTCTAACAACTCTGGATTAAAAATCGGTGTTGTAACTGACGAAGGTGGAGCAAAAAGATAAAAAGTTTTAACCAAAGTAACGTTGAAACTGTAAAAAGCTTGGGCAGAAAAAAATGGTGGAAAAAGCACTTAACCCAATTGAAACTAAAAACCAAAGTGACATTGCAGCTAACTTACAAAAACGCAGCAAAAAGCTTTGACGTAATTTCATTAGCTGGTTTCTACTTTGAAAAAGAATTACCAAAAGTTGCAGATTCATTTGCAGATAAAAAATTCATTTTCATCGATGGTGTAGTTCAAAACAAAAACGTTGCTTCTGTAACATTCTCAGAACACGAAGCTGGATACTTAGCTGGATATGCAGCAGCTTTACAATCAAAAACTGGTAAAGTTGGATACATTGGTGGAGCTAAAATTCCTGCAGTAGTTAAATTTGTGTTGGATTCGTTCAAGGTGCTAAAAGCAGCTAAAAAGACATCAAAGTTGTTTACAACTACAGTGGTTCATTCAACGACACTAACAAAGGTAAAACTTTAGCAGCAACTATGTTTGATGCTGGTGCTGACGTAATCTTCGTAGCAGCTGGTGGAACTGGTAGTGGATCTATTAAAGAAGCTCAAGAAAGAGCTACTAAAGATCTTAAAGAAAGCGGAGAAGTTAAACACTGGATCGTTGGTGTAGATAAAGACCAATATTCTGAAGGTGTATTCAAAGCTAAAAGATAAAGACGGAAAAGATGTTGAAAAATCAGTTATCTTAACTTCAGCTGTTAAACGTATCGACGTAGCAGTTGCTAACATCTTAGATGCTATCAAAGCTAACAAATTTGAAGGTGGAACAGCTAAAGTCTTCACTATTAAAGAAGATGGTGTTGGACTTCCAGCAGAAAAACCCTAACTTAAGCGATGATATCAAAGCTAAAAATTAAAACAGTTGTTGAAGATCTTAAAGCTGGAAAAAGCAACAGTTGCAGCAGACGCGACTGGTGTAGCTGATAAAGCTAATATCGACGGAGAACTTTAATTTTTGAAAAAGTTTATAGTAAAAAGGCCTAGCAAATGCTAGGTCTTTTTATAATAATTATTATAAAATTTCTTAAATAGTATTAAAAATTTATATTATAATTATAATTACTTAAGTTTTAAAAAATCGTATTATATTATAAAAATATTAAAAACGAATACAGTATAGATTTTAATTAATTTACTACGTAGTAAATTAATATTAAATATAAATAAAAATACCTTAAAAAGCTATACTAGTTTGTCAAAATATATTATAATATATAGTATGTAAGAATATATAAAAGAGAGGTAAAAGATATGTACGCTATAGAAATGCTAAACATAACTAAAAAAGTTTGGCGACTTCTACGCAAATAAAGATATCACTATTCAAGTAAAAACAATGAAATTCATGCCTTACTTGGTGAAAAATGGTGCTGGAAAATCTACGTTGATGTCGGTTCTTTTTGGTATGTACCATCAGAAGCCGGTGTTATTAAGTTAAATGGTACAGAAGTTGATATTAAAAGATCCCTAAGCATGCTAATAAACTAGGGATAGGTATGGTACACCAACACTTTAAACTTATTAAAAAAACTTTTACAGTTGCTGAAAACATTATTTTAGGGATGGAAGAAGTAAAAAGTGGGAAAAATTGATTTAGATAGCGCGGCTGAAAAAATCAGTGATTTATCTAAAAAAAGTATGGTTTAGAAGTAGATCCCTAGAGCATTAGTTGGGGATATTAGTGTAGGGATGCAACAAAGGGTAGAAATCCTAAAAATGTTATATAGAGATGCAAACATTTTAATTTTTGACGAACCTACGGCAGTTTTAACTCCAGCTGAGATTAAAGAATTCTTAGCTATTCTTAAAAATCTTCAAGCAGAAGGAAAAACTATTTTATTAATTACTCACAAACTTAACGAAATTATGGCTGTTGCGAATCGTTGTAGTATTATTCGTCGTGGTGAGTACTTTGGAACTGTTGAAATAGCAGAAACAACTAAAAGAACGATTAGCTAGTTTAATGATTGGTAAAGACTTAGAAATAATTAAATATGAGCGTTCAAGAGAAGGTAAGAAAAATATTCTTGAAGTTTCAGGGGTATATGCAGATACTACTGAGAAAAAAGATATCCTTCACGATTTCAATTTAAATGTCCGTGAACGTGAAATTCTAGGTATCGCAGGGGTTGACGGAAATGGTCAACAACAATTTGTAGAAGTATTAAATGCTTTACTTAAAAGAAACAAAAGGGAAAAATTATTTTCGACGGAAAAGAAATCAATTCATTATCTACTGCAAAAGCGTAAAGAGCTTGGACTTGAGATTATTGCAGAAGATAGACACAAAGATGGTCTTGTACTAGACTTCAGTGTTGAAGAAAACTCAGTTTTAGAAAAACTATTACACAGAAAAATTCTCTAATCGTGGATTCTTGAAGAAAAATATTATCTCAAAAATTTGCGAAAGAAATTTGTGAAAAATATGATGTTCGTAAAGCTGGAGATGAGAAAATTTCTGCGCGTAGTATGAGTGGTGGTAACCAACAAAAACTTATAATTGGACGTGCTTTAGAATTAAATCCGAAATTATTAGTAACAACACAACCTACTCGTGGACTTGACGTTGGAGCTATTAATGGTATTCATAAAATGCTAATTGACTATCGTGATAAAAGGTAACGGTGTATTATTGATTTCATTTGACTTAGATGAAATTTTAACATTATCTGATAGAATTGCAGTTATTCACAATGGTAACATCATTGATATCGTGGATAATGATGAAAATGTAACAAAAGAACAACTTGGTCTGCTTATGGCAGGGGTTAAGAAGTAGAGAGGAGAACGTATGTTAAAAAAAGTTTTAACTAATGCGGTGCTACCGATATTAGCTTCATTTATTATTGGGGCGATTCTTATTTCAGCGATAGGGGCAGCACCAGGAGATGTGTTTGGAGTAGTTGGAGATATTTTCTCAGACTCAAACAGTATAGCTGAAATTTTTGTATCAACAATTCCATTAATTTGTACTGGATTATCTGTTGCATTTGCATTTTAGAACAGGTTTATTCAACATCGGTGCAGAAGGTCAATTCATTATGGGTGGACTTTTCGCTGGACTTGTTGCGATTAAAATGGAAGGTATGAACTTCTATTTAGTATTAATTACTAGTATTTTAGTTGGGATTGTAGTAGGTGGTCTTTGGGCAGCTATTGCAGGTTACTTAAAAGCTAGATTCAATATCAGTGAAGTAGTTGTAACAATTATGTTAAACTACACAGCTTTATATTTTGTACAATTTGCAGTGCCTAAATATATTAAAGGAACTAATGATATTATTTCTAAACCAATCGTTTCAGCTGATGGAACTGGGTATTTACAAAATAGTTTAGTTGAAGGTATTTTCAACAACTATCGTTTAGGAACAGATTTATTCTTAGCTATCTTTAGTGTTATCATTTTCTATATTGTTATGGAAAAAACAGTATTCGGATATGAATTACGTTCTGTAGGTTTTAACCCGAATGCATCAAAATTCGTAGGTATGAAAGTTAACAGAAACACTGTGTTATCTATGGCTATTTCAGGAGCTTTCGCTGGTCTAGGTGGTGCTCTTTACAACATGGGACCTGTAGGGACAAGTAGTTGCAGGTTCAACATTCCAAGGATTTGGATACATGGGAATCGCGGTTGCTTTAATCGGTGCTAATACTGCTTTAGGATCACTATTAGGAGCTCTATTATTCGGATTCCTAGGAGTATTAACTCCACAATTATCATTCATTGGTATTCCAAAAGATATCGCGAAATATTTTAATCGGATTAATCGTATTATTCGTTGCAGCTAAAGCTATCTTTGATAACAAGTTGCTTGATAAATTATTTAGTAGTAAGAAACAGAAAGGAGATAAATAGATGGATACAGTATTATCACTATTAGACTCAATGTTACAATATACTGCACCTATTCTTATAGCTGCCATCGGTGGTTTCTATTCAGAAAAAAAGTGGGGTTGTTAACATTGCCCCTTGACGGTTTCTGTAATTTTTGGATCATTCGTTGCATCACTATTAGCATTATCAGTATTCGATGGATCTCCAAACATTATTCCAATTAGTAATTTGTTTAGTTGTTTGCCACACTTGCTGGTGGTTTAATGTCATTAATCCACGCATATATCAGTATTAACTTAAAAGCTGACCAAGTTATCTCAGGTACGGCGATTAAACTTAATTACACCAGCTATAGCGTTATTCTTAGTTAACCACTTTCAATGGTACATATGAATTATTATTAGCAAGTGGGTTTCCCAAGATATACAGTATTTGGTAAATTTACTATTTACCCAACAGTATTTATAGCTGTAATCTTTAGTAATTGTAACATATTACGTAATTTACAAACGTCCATTCGGATTACGTTTACGTTCTGTAGGGGAAAACCCACAGGCGAGTGATTCACTTGGATTAAACGTATTTAAATATCGTTACATTGGGGTATTTATCTCAGGATGTTTAGCAGGATTAGCTGGAGCTATCATTGCAACTACATTCTCTCAAGGATTCAACGCAGCAATCACAGTATACGGATTCGGATACTTAGCATTAGCAGCATTAATCTTCGGTAAATATAACCCAATTACAATCACATTAGCTTCGTTATTCTTCGGAGGAACTAAAGTATTTGCTGAGAAAGTTTCTATCTTAGCACCAGACCTACCAATTCCGGTATCATTCTGGAACATGTTCCCATTCGTAGCTACAATCATTGCACTTATCGTATTTTCTAAGAAAACTGCTACTCCAGAAGCACTTGGTATTCCATACGATAAAGGTTTAAGATAATATATACAGTAGTCTTTGAAAATCTATAAGTTTCAAGGACTACTTTTTTTATCACTAAAATATGGTATAATATAGATAAATAAACAAAAGGAGATGAGTATATGAATAAAAAGTTATTAATGTTACTTGCAGCAGGGAGCCCTTAGTTATAACAGGATGTGCAGGGAAAAGAGGCTTCAAAAAACTTCAGATCAAAAAAATAACCCAGAGCAAAAAAGAAAATAAAAAGAAAAATACAGAGAATAAAGAAACAGCTTCAAAAGAAAAAAACAGAAGTTAAAACATGATTTAGCAGACTGCGGAAAAAATTAGCTCACTTAGTAGCTATTTCAGGAAATGACTTATCAAAATTAAATGAACAAACAAACTTATTAGCATGGATTACTCAAGATAAATCTACAAAATTCAATTCACCAGAAGGGAGTACCATTAGCAAAAGTTTCAGTACAAGATTTTCGTAGATGTAGTTAATGAATTCTCGGATAAAACATATTCTAAAGAAGAAGCACTAGAGCTACTACAAAGTCCAGCATTCAGTGAGCTTGATGGAAAATCTTCAGGAGCGACTACATTCCCTAAAGATAGCGAGATATACTACTACAAAGAAGATAATACACTTGTATTTGTATCTGTAGAAAGAGGTCATAATTATCCACAAGTATTAGATAAAAAAAGAAAAACTGGAAAAACAGAAGGGGATAGCATTAAGATTGATGTACTAGATGCTATGACAAAAACAAAAAAATTTCAACAATAACATTAAAAACAAAAATAATAAAAATTATACAGGTGGACACAGTAAGTCTAAATACTATGTTGCTGAAGTGAAGACTGCATAGAAAAGAAAAATATAGAGTGATAGATATTAAAAAGGAATATTTATATGATTAAGATGAGTGAACTTGATCATAATTTCCAAAGTTCTAGGTATGGAGTGGATAATACTAAAACCATCAAAAGTTTATTCGGAAGCATTAGAGAATAAGGTTTTGAGTTCGAGTAAAGACAAATGCAGATTTATTTGTTGAAATTTTCCAAGATTCTTTCCATGAATGGATAAATGTTCACTAAAATCAGATGATAAGCAAGAAAATATTGTTGAAGAAGAAAAATTCAAGATGTAGAGGAGAAGGTTGGATTTTTCCAAAGATTATTTGGGAAGAATAAGTAATTTAACGGTGAGATTCTAGCATAATAAGTTTTAATATATTAATCTACCCCATCAATAATTTTTGATGGGTTTAAACTGTTTTTATTCTATGTATACTTCTAAAAGCCAGTTATGGCAAGGTTTCTTGACTTTTAAAAGTCTATCTCACTCAATAGGGGAAGAATCTATCCTGGAGTAGTTGATATATCATAGGAGTATCGACTTTATTTTTATATTGGCAGGGAAATGGCAGGGGTATAAAAAGTATAATTATTTAGTAAAAAGTGTTGATATATTAGTATTTATAAATAGTTGATTATGATAGTTTAATTTGATATAATCAAAACTGGAGAGAGAAGTTAGGGAGGTAAAACTTCCGATAAAGATGGTGGCTACTTCAATATGAAAGGGGATGGTGCTATGCTCGCATACACTCAAAAATCTGACGAAAGGAGTAGCAAATTGTCAGCTTACGAAATTGTACAGACGATTATTGGAATAAATCTATTGATTGTTTCAGTAGTTAGTGCATGTATTGTAGCATTAAAAAGACAATAAAAATAACCATCTTTACACTTAGATAGCCCCTCAAAAATTTGGACAAATTTTTGGAGGGCTATTTATTATGAAATTAACAGATGAAAATAAGATAGAAATGTATAGACTTAATAAAGAAGGATACTCATACAAAGAACTATCTAAAAAGTTTAAAATTGATCCTAGTAATGTGAGGTACATGGTCAAATTGGCTGATATACATGGTGAAACAGTACTGATTAAAGGGAAAAATAATTATTATCCACCAGAATTGAAATTAGATATAATCAATGAGAGTTTTAATATTAGGACATTCTATAAAATCTACTTCATTAAAGTACGCATTACCAAATCCTGCTTTACTTAGTAATTGGATTTCAAAATTTAAAGAAAAACGGGTATAATATACTAGAGAAACCGAGAGGAAGAACTAGTAAGATGAAAAAAATAATAATAAAAAAAGATAGAAAAATGAATTATCAAAAAGTAGAACAATTAGAGAAGGAACTTGAGTATCTACGTGCGGAAAAATGCAGTTTTAAAAAAGTTGAGGGAGATAAGGTTAAAACAATCTCAAACGAAGAGAAAAAACAAAAATAGTAGAAGAATTAAAGCGAAAACACATAGATTAAATATACTATTAAAAGATTTTAGGCTTATCTCGTTCATCATATTATTATACAAAAATAAAGAAGATAAAGATATAAAAATATAGAAGAAGCTATTCTATTAATTCAGGAAAAGAACAAATATAGATATGGTTATAGAAGAATAACATTAGAACTTAAAAATATGGGATTTATAGTAAATCATAAAAAGTTTTAAGATTAACGAGAAAAACTAGGTGTATTGTCATTCGTAAGACCCTACTAGGAAAATACAACTCTTATAAAGGAGAAATTGGAAAAATCGCAGATAATATATAGATAGAGATTTTCTTCGCCTCAGAACCGTTAAAAGAAATGTTATACAGATGTAACTCAATTCAAGGTTGAGATGATAAAGTTTATTTAGCACCCTATAATTGATGGATATAACGCGGAGATAATAGCTTATAATATTTCATTTTCTCACCTAATATGGAACAACAGCATGAGATGTTATCGCAGCTTCAAGATAAAAGATATGATGGTATGATACTACATAGTGATCAAGGTTGGCAATATCAACATATTTCATATAGACAAATCTCTTAAAACAAAAAGGTATTACGACAATCAATGTCTAGAAAAGGAAACATCAGCAGATAATGCATTTATGGAATCTTTCTTTGGAGTTTTAAAAATCTGAGATGTATTACGGATTCGAGAATACTTTCAAGAACAAATATGAACTAAAAAGAAGCTATCTATAGATTATATAAAAATATTATAATGAGGAAAGAATAAAGTTGAACTTAGGTGGATTAAGTCCTGCAAACTATAGAAAAATTAATAGAAACAAATATAATAAAAAGAGACTTTCATTCCCTTTTACAGTTTAGATTTTCTTCTATTTAGTCAAGGACAAGGGCTACGCCTTTAAAAATCCTTTGACTAAATAGTTTGAAAAAAATCTAAAAATAATCAGAAGGAATGAAAGTCACTAAAAGTAATAAAATTTTACTGACTTTAAAATTTAAAATACTAAACAAATATAACTAAATATTTTGTCCAATTTTTGGGTTCAGTACCCTTTGGCACAGGGTAAGATAGTTATTTAATAATTACATATTCGAGCCACCGTCTTTAAAACGGCTCTCTTTTCATAATTTTTATTTTATCATAAAACATAATTTAATTGCAATAATTTTGTCAGATTGTAATTGTACAGACGATTATTGGAATAAATCTATTGATTGTTTCAGTAGTTAGTGCATGTATTGTAGCATTAAAAAGACAACATAACTATCTTTAAACTTTGGCTTTGGATAAGATAGTTATTTAATACATCATATATTCGAGCCACCGTCTTTTAAAATGGCTCTCTTTTTATATTTATATTTTTAGCATATATAAACTAAGAAATCACAAGATTTTATTAAAAAGACCCCACCGAAAAATTATTGGTGGGGAAATGGCAAGGTATAAATTTGTATTTATCTTGTATTTAGTTTTTAAAAGTAAACTATATCAAGTTTATTGGAGAATATACCACTTTTATTTTTACTCATCGAGCTTTTTAGATACTAAAATATTTTATTTATAACAAAATATTAATGAAGTATTATTCCCCAATATTTAATATATATTTGACATGGATTCCATTCGTCCCATAAGGTAGGAAAAAACATTCTAATTTTTATATCCCATTGCGATATAGAATTCATTAGTAATATCATATTCTTTAGTAGTCCCATTTTTACAGTTTTTACCTGTGAGTAAGAATATCCAAGATTTTTGCCATATTTTCGAATTCTGTATTTAGTTTTTGTTCCAATTCCCTATTCTATGAAATTTTTCTTTATACCCATTACAAAAATATTCGTAGTATCCTTACTTGTTGCGTTTAATACGATAAAACCTGCAACTTCATTATCTCGTATAGCAAGCCAAAAATGGTTTATCTTAGTAAATCTTCAATATACTCTTTTGTACTTTCAGGTAGACCAAACCATTCTAGGAAGATCGTAAAGGACCCTTTGATATTATTTCTTTTTCTTTCTTGTCTATTATTTTTAATTATTAAATCCATATTATTTTCCTTTTTAAAATTATAATTCCACTTAATTATAACACAGATAATAAGTATCATACAAGTAGTCACAAGAAATTGAAATGGTGCTATTTTGATAAAATTTAGTGTTGAAATGTATTATTCTTGATTATCTATTTTTATATTTATATTTTAGTGTAGATAAGGTAAGAAATTAAAGATTTTTAATAAAAAGACCCCATCAATACTTTTTGATAGAGTCTTTTTGGAGACACTTTGAGACAATCCAAAGTATTTTATCTTATTTTTAATCTATATATAATTTCTAAAAAGTCAGTTATAGCAAGGTTTCTGACTTAAATTACTCTTGTTAATTATTCCCATTCAATAGTAGATTCTTACCCGTGAGCCCCTGTATATCAACTTTTAAAGATAAAAAAAGCTAGTTTTGGTGGGGTAATTGGTGGGTGTCTTTAAATTGATTTTCAATACTTGATTACCATTGAAATTTATAAGACTTTTTCTTGGGTTTATTATACATTATATTTCTTCCATTTCTAGTGGTGATATGTCTCATCTGCACCAGTCCATAAATGAGAATAGTGTTTTAATGTTATTTCAAGATGAGTGACCAAGTCTCTTACATAATATCAATATAGATATATTAAATTCATTTATGAGATAACTAGCGTGACTATGTCTTAACTTTTAGATTGAATTTTTGACTCCAGCTAGTTTAGAATATCTAGCAATTATTCTTGATATGGTAGATTTAATCATAGGTAAAACCATCATAAGAGAAAATAAAATTATCTTCATTACCTAAACCAATAGTTTTTGAGTTTTTCCATTTTTAAAATTGAAATCGTGTCTGAGTCTCAGACTTATAGTCTCGTCTCACCATTTTAGTTTTTGTGTAGGGTTTATTGTCCACTCCTCTTTAGATTGTATTATTAGCATATTGTGAACACGTAATATTTTTAAAATCTACATCATTCCACCTTAAGGTACAGCCTTCATTAACTCTAATACCTCGTCATGAAATAAATCCATAACATAATAAAGTTCAAATGCTCATAAGTATTTCCTATATATATTTTTAGATATTACAGCTTCAAATTCTGATTTTGTCCAGTATGGGACAGTAGCTTTCCCTTTAGGTATTGCTTTTACACGCTTTGATATATTTTTGTTCTACATATCCCATTGTTAATGCAAAATCTAATGATTTTCTAAAAGCTCCGAATATTAGGCTTGCGTAACTTTGAGAATATCCAGGACCACCTGATTCCTCTGAAGTTAAAAAGCCAAATTTATAATTTTGAACTTGTTCTAATGATATAGAACGTAACAGTATTAGAAAATCTATCTCTTATATCCTCTAGAATTTTCTTTTATACTAAAAGTGCTTTTATCAACTGTAGATTGATAGGGAATATAGATAGAATCCATATATTGTTTATAAGATTCTATAGTTAGAGTAGCCCGTGCCTCATGATACTCATTTTTATTCTAGTAAGTTCTTTGTATGCTTCAACTGCTGACGAAAAATAGTTTTCCATTCTTGTCTTTTCTTCCTCTGATTCTTTTCCCGGTTATTTTATCAATTCCAAGCTCAGTCTGATAAAAGAAGCTACCTTTTTCATCTTTTGTAAACTCCTGTATATTTAGTTTTGTTTGAAAGCTAATAGAATTTCCCTCCGAAGTATTATTTACTTGAATAGAAATTCCTAATATATTTTCAACTACTGATTTAGGAACACGTCCTAATCTTTTGTTGTTATAAAATGCATACCCTTGTTTTACCATAATTTGCTTCGCTTGTCTAATAATTGATATTGCAGTATGTTCTTTTATAACCTAATTTCATTAATTCCGTTTTTACTTATTGTACAATTATTTAACATGTTTATTATAATCTCCTTTGATATTTATTTTTAAATTTGAGATAATAACAATAAATAGTAATATTGCTATTTAATCTTTTGGTTATCCTTTTTGCTTTGGTCGGCGGAAGGATAACCTTTTTGTCCAATGCATATTTCTAATAATTTTTAATTATTATAGCTCATCTTTCTTTGTGTGATTTTTGGATTTGAGAAAATATATAGATACTCTGTATTTTTCTATACCATATTCCTTTCCGTTCTCTTTTTGGAATTACTTTGTTTATATGGGGTAGATAATAGGAATTTGTCAGTAACCCTATTTGTAAATCTATTCTTCTGTAAAAATTGGTCAGAATCTTTCACCCGCCGAATCTTCAGCTTCGTAAAAGAACTTACCAGGGTCATGGGTGCTGTTAAGATAATTACTTTAGAAATTCCTTGCTTATTATGGTAGCGTGCAGAAATAGGTGAAATAGAGAAAGGGTCTAAGAGTTTAAGCCAATTTGAAACATTCATACTACTACCTCGTGATGTCATCAGCAATAATATTTCTTTGTGAGTTAAACTCATCAATGCGTTAGTTGATGCTGTAATGCAGTGTTCCCAGATTTCTCCAGAATAGTGTGTAATGCAAGATGTTTAATTGTTTTTATTAACTCTTTTGCAAATCTAGTTTTACCAATACCACTATGACCTTGTATATAAATAATAGTCTTTTTAAATTGTCCATCTTCTAAGTCATTAATAGTCTTTATAGTTTTCTTTTTCGTTGTATGTGTCTATCGCCTCATTAACCTTTCTTTTTATGATGTAAATATATAGTATAGTATTCATTGGTAAGCAATATTTTATCTTTATTTATCTCACCATTTGCAATTTTAGAGATAAGCCAGTCGACACTCAAATTTGTTTCTTTAGCTGTTTTCGTTGCTCTTCCTAAAACCAAGTATTAATTCTCTTTTGTATATATCCATAGTTTTCTACCAAGAATAGTTGAATACTTCTGGTTTATATTGATGTTTATTTTCATCTTTAGCGTGAATCAAGTAGCCAAGCAAATTATCGTAACCATACCTTCCAGATTTAAGCTTTTCTAAATATTGTGGATTTATACCAATAGCTAATGCTATATTGTTAAGCGTTGCAACCTTTTTCAAATTTAAATAGTATATGTATATGTTTTGGTTTAAGTGTACTGTTATCTTCGTATGAAGTCTTCATCATGAAGTATGGAATATACTTCAGATGGTATAATATCATTACTTTTTAATTTTGAAATGATTTCATCTAAAAAGTGGTCTTAAATCACCATTATTTGCTGTAGTTATTGAGTCCTTATTTTCCCATAACCCAATAAGCAGGGTCTAACTGTTGAACTAGCATTATTGTTTTTAAAATTGCTATCATGGATTATCTCTCATTCTGAGAATATTTAAAAATCGATTTTTAATTATTCTTTTTAATTATCTCTTGATTTTTCTTGATTTTATGAAAAATCGACTTAAAGCATTGATTTTATTGAGCACATGTGGAACATTGACAAGCCCTGTTCCACGCAGTAGCGTTAGGAATTAATTAATTATTAACTTTCATAATTTTAAAAATAGTAAATTATAGGTGAAGAAAGTGTCGTAAATATCTATGCCATATAATGATTTCGCAAAAATTATATTTGATTTTGAAACGATGTTCAAATTGACATTTGAATTCTGCTTCTCTTCCAAACTCCTTTGTATCATAGAAATATTCCATAATTTCATCGAAAATCTTTCTGAAGAAATATATAAGTTAATAAAAGCATTAGATAATAATTCCACATCAAAACGTACTTTTGGCAATATCCACAAGGAATAAATATTCATTAAATATCCATTCTTCTATTTCACTGATTTTATCATTGTTATAATCCTCTTCGCTAGTGCACGAAGTGATTCATCGTATAATCGTGCATATTCTCTTAATATTTTATCGTTAAGTACAATGTTAAATTGTTTAATTTGTGCATTTGTTATGCCTCCTGAATTTATAAATTTTAATATAGGTTTGCAAAATGGGGGTTTCATTTTCTTCCTGATCCTTGTATTCTGGGCACCTTTTGCCCCTTTTGTAGCTTGTTTAGGTAGGTCTGTGAAGCCACTCATTAAATATTGTCTCCGTTGGAGTCAGCAGTCTCCTACCAAGCATAATTACAGCATCAGAACAGTTTACTCAGCTACGATGGTAAAATCCTTCTTAGTGGCAATTGAGATATTGCAATTATATGAATTCCCGCACTTGCTCCCGTAGCTGAAAGTCTGTTGATTGCCGTTATCCATCCGGATGTAATTTTAGTGTTTTTGATCTGTTTTATCAAGGATTCAAGAGAAGCGTTTAAATTACCAAGTTCATCAAAGAAAAATGGCTATATTAGTATATCTTTCATATCTAGGCATTTATCCTTCCCAGCATTATTGATTTCTAGTAGTCTATTATCCATGACAGAACATCAATATTCAGCACGTTCAACACCTCAATAGGGTCACTTTCCCATTGAATTCTTTTGACGTACTTCTATCGTATTTTGTTGAATTATATTCAACAATCCAGCTCTGTAAGAGCATTAATTTAGCCATATATTCACCAGCAAGAACTGACTTACCTGCACGTGTGCGTGCTATTATTGACAAATACAGTAATATTGCATTGCCATACAAGATTTTTAGCCAGTCTAATATGGTGTTCGACATCAGAGACACTCTCTTTTATATCACCAGTATTTTCAATAATTAATCTTTCTGATGTTATGCTATCTTCAAAATAGAATAGAATAAAAACTATCATCGAGTGTTAACTCAGAGCTTACAACAGAATATTTTTGATATTTTCCAGACAATACTCTAGATATCTTTTTGTTCAAATTTATCACGGTCCGCTGTCGAAATTTTGAAATATTTTCTATAGCTATAAACCCTTCTTTAAAAGAACTATCAAGAAATACGCATATTTCTGGCATCTCTTCACCGTATCTAGTAGAATTACTAAGTTTTAGTACATCGGTGATTGTTTTATCATTAAACAACTTGTTTATTCTATTAGCTAATCTATTTGCTTCTTTACTCATTTTATCTATCTTTAGTATAGAAACTTGTTCTCTGTTTTTAAGTGAAATTACTAAGCAAAAATAACTAATGATAATAGACTTGTAGATAAAAATAAAATAGTAGGTACCTTTAAAAAGTTATTTAATATAAAGTAAGTACTAAAGAAAGGAAAGATGTTGTTATCAAAACCATCAATATTATCTGATGGCTTGATATTTACTATCTTGCTTTCACACCCTAGTGATATTTACTCATTTCGTTGAGCTACTTCGACAGATTCCGCAGAGTACCAGCCATTTCCAGTCGATGGTAGAACTGCCTCGTACATTTGTAAATACTAAAATTACAATCGAATTTGTACATCTACTTTTGAGGGGCTTTAATAGTGTATTCTAGATTATTTTTGTATCTACTATAGAATACTTAAATCCACCTTCAACTTCATCCATTACTCCTGTTGAAACCACAGGAAGCTGTCGAACTACGTCAGCTGTATACCCTTACCAGTTGTTTTACTTGTTAGTACAACTTGTACTGTAGGGTGTACAAAACCTCCGATAGTGTTTTTATTCCAATTAGGTTTAGCCATATATTTTCCTCCTCTAATGACGTAAAAATATTTTGTAACAAGTTAATCTTATCTTTTGGTAGACACTCTCAGATGATATATCTGAGTGTATTGAAATATCATTGAATATAGTTTCTAGTTTATTTTTAATATTATTAACTGAGAATAATATTCAGATAGTTCATTATTACTTAGATATTGAATATTGTTAAATCGATAAGTCTTATAAAATGAAAACTTATCGGAGAATACCAAAGTTCATATAATTCATCTGAATATCTTTTTACATATCTTTTGATATTTTTGATACTTGTATTTCCAAAATTTGATAGAATATCAACTTGAATTATGCTTTTCTAAAATAGTTATCACCGTTACTGCTATTAAGCAGCCTTCTTTTCATATTAATATAAAATTTTTAGTTCGGTGGTTTTTCATTATTATTTTATTCCGTTTAATTTATAGGACTCTTATCTTCCACCTGTAAATAGTATACCACCAAAACTATTGATCAGGAAAATATGATAAAAATTTAAAATTGAAAAATTTCCGTTTTTGAGGTAGAGAATATGAGTTATATACTAAATTATTTTTGTAAATTATCGCAAGAGCGACTAAATAATAAGATTAAAATAATAACAATGAGAGGGAACTAAGAGAGAAACCCCTATATAAGGATTTCAAAGAGAATTACTGCACAGATTTGTATAAAAATAAACCAAAGATTATAAAGAATATTCTGAATGAAGACTATACGCAGTTGAAAGATTTGTTAAGTTACACCATAGCTGAATCAATAAAAGAAAATATGAAGTTAAAACCCGAGGTTAAACAAAACTATTGACGATAATTTGAGTACAGTTAAAAGAGAAAATAGGGAGTTTTTATCAGTTTTAGAGATTTTTGGGGAATATGGAGGATATACTAAATTCGATTCAGAAATTTATTATAATTTAATATTTAATGTTTAGATTTTTGAAAGATGAAAGAACCCAAAAATATAATGAATAAAAATTTAATCAATGGTATCCCATATGCACGATATATGTCTTATGAAGATGCCATTATGCATAAAGGGTGATAGTGAGCTAACGTGTCTTTACTTATTGAAGAAAAACTATAGCTAATGTAGATATTTTAGTGAGGCAATATACAATCTAGTAAGTCTGAGAAAGCGATAAAAGTGCAAAAATCAGGAGCCAGGGAGGAATTCTCAGACACTCAAAGTTACATACGATTCTAAAGATAGCAACGGAATCTATGAGTTACAAATGTTTATTTTAAGAACTCATCATTGCTTTTTGAACAGTATCTAGATAAATTTATAGAAATTAGTCATTGAATGATAATAACTGGGAGAGAGAGCATATGGATATTAAGTAAAAGAAGATTGTAAATTGATTTATGAAATTAATTTTTGCAGGTATGTTGCAGGAGTTACGGAAGATAGCACAACTTTAGCGGAAAAACCCTCTACGATGTTTATAGAAGATTATCTACAGCAAATTTCAACCATATCAATGAATTTCATCTGTTTTTCTCAGAAAAATCTTGAGGATAGAGAAAGGAATTCTTTAATAATGAAAGCTATTCGATGAATATAAACTCAATATTATTGTGAAGAGATTTTCAGAACTTTGTTCACAAAAGTTAGTAGAGTTAAAATCTGAAATTGAAGAGAGTTAAATTCCTAGATTTGCGAAATGTCTAGAGTTAAAAAGAGTTTTAAAATGGCAGAGGATATGGTCAGATATAGAATCAAAGAATCAGAAGCGGAGGTGAACTAATATTTGAAATTGAGAAACGAATATAACTATAAGAAAATGTAGTAAAATAGTAGAGGCAACAACTTTAATCTCAAAATCACAAGAAAAGCATTGATAAAGATGGTAGTTATAATTTACCACTTTCTGTATTAATAGAGAGGATATGATGAGTAAACTATAAAGAAAAAGTTTTTAATAAATAAATATATATTAAGCCAACAATACTCATTAATGTTAGTTTTGAAGATATTAAGAAAGCACTATTCTATTTAGAAAAGTGCTGTAGTGAGACAGAAAATAGCTAGTTATCATTTCTAAAACTACCTAAAATAATTCATAATAATCTTATTATTTTCATGAGAAAAAGCTTATGTCGTGATATAATGGTCTTAATTACATTGGTATAAAATAAATTTTTCCCTATATATAGGAAGATAAATATAGAAATTTGGAGTGATATTATGGAAAAATCGAAAGCCGTATCTTTACCTACTCAGCAGCGGCTGCATTAACTACAGTAACAGCTAGCTAGTAACAAAAACGTTAAAGCTGAAATGATGTAAAAGTAACTACTGAACCGAAAGAAGAAAACTAGGTGCAAGTGGGTGCTGCTACATTAGAAAAATGAGCACAGGTGCTGTAATCCGTGTTACTGCTCATGCTGATGCTCAGAAAGTTAAAACAACATATACAGTAGACGGAACCTCAAGCTAAAACTGTTAACTTTGGTAACTTTAACCAGGTCAAGTTAAAGACATTCAAGTAAGCTTTTGAACTCAAGCTCCAGCTGTTAAGTCAGCAAAACGACTACCTAACACAGCTGCTGTTAGCGACCGTGTGGAATTCGCTAAAACTGTGAACCACGCCATCAAAGGTTCTGTGCTTTTGAATATAATACTACAGAAGCAGCACCAACTACACCTGTAGCACCCACAGTCTCCTACTAAACCAACTGACAGCGTTAAGCCGTAAAACCAGTTGATGCAACTAAACCCGTTACACTACTAAACCAGTTGGACACAGTAAAAACCAACTGAACCAACAAAACCAGTAGATGTAACTAAACCAGCTGAGCCTATTAAACCTGTAGATACCACAAAACCAGAACCAGCTAAAACCAGTTGAAAACCAACTACTCCAGTAGGTACTCTCTCAACCAAAAGATAAACCTACTACTCCATCTACCCCAAAAGAAGATAATGGAACTTGAAAGAAGAAACTCGCACACGTACAGTGACTGCAGATGGCTAGTTTGGATACACAGAAAATACAACTGGAAGATGTTTACGAAACTAAACAACTGTTCGACGACTCGCTTAACATCCTTTGACAAGGTAAACTAATCAAAGAAGTTGGTTAGTGAAGATTTCACACAGCCTCATGACGATATGTTATTAGCACTACCATCAACAGTAAAAGATCCATACGCTACTACAATCAGAGAAAGTTCATGAAACCAAAAGTTAAAGTTCGAAACTACACTGTAACTAAACTGTCACTAGAAACTTCGTACGAACCTCCATAAGATATGACAACAAAAGACTCAACTGAAAAGGTTAGTCTTATATATATTATTGTATCAGAAAACTATACTTTTCAAGATACATTAATAATACCCAAAATAATATAGTATGATATAATAAACTAAAGGATAAATATTTTAGAACAACTAGTTAATCTGTATTGATTAAGAAAGGAGTATATGTTATGGAAAAATTCAGAAACAAAAATTATAGAGAATTGTAGAGTTAATAAGAAAAATTGCTCCACCATTAGCGTTAGAAAACATCATAGTGGACATAGAAGAAGCTAGAAAGTATAGGAATAGATGTAAAATATTCTGATATGACCCATTTGGATATGGAAGGAGTCTCAGGTTATGTTTTTCAAAAGAGGGCAAACCAATAATAGTGGTAAAATGGAGAAGATGTGGAGGAAAGACGACGATTCACTATCGCCTCATGAACTAGGGCATGTATTTTTTTACATTGGGGTTGGTTACCTAATGAAAAGTTAAAAGATAATTTAGTGGAAATTTCATTTAGGAATGGAAAATACAGTAAAAGAACAATTAGAAATGGAAGAAGAAGCGAATAAATTCGCAGCAGAATTCTTAGCGCCTAGGAAAAAGTAAAAGAAAGTTTAAAAAAGAATATCAAGAACGAGGTATATTCAATGAAGTAGAACAAATATATAATTTGAGCAAAGAGTACAATGTATCTAATTCTGTGGCATATCGTTTATGGATAGATGCTCAGGGAGCCTATAAAAATGAATGATAAATCTAGCAAAGAAATACTAAAATTAATTAGCGAATACAAGAAAGTCCAAAAAGGATTTTTAAAAAGAACCTAAGTCTAATAAAATGAATATGAGTATAAAATTATTAAATAATAATAATTTTGACACTTATAATACTTATTTAAACAAACATTTTAAAGATTTATCAGATATAGTAGAATTAGAGCAAAAACATAGATTACGAAATATTTCAATGTGGATAGCCGGAATATTATTAGCATTATTTTTCACCTTGATGGCAGTGCTCTATGTAGTTCTGTTGATACGAGGTGTAAATTTTTAGTGATAGATTACTAATAAGTTTAACAGTAACAATATTTACCTCAATAATAGGGCTTATGACGATAATTTTTAAATACTCATTTAGTAGAACAAAAAGATACAACAGATTATTTAAATAATATAATTAAGAAAACTATTTGAAAATACTAAAAAAATAACAGACAAGTATAAAAATTTTTGAAGTATTTGAATGAAAATGAACGTCCATAAAATAAAAACAAAAGACTAACCGAAAGGTTAGTCTTATTTTTATATTAAGATGTACCGAAAGCACACCTTGAGGACATCCTTAACGAATAAGGCTTAATTAGTGATACTATATTATTTCACCTTGTTATCTTACCCTAATATATGTTGCACCATGTCCGACATTAGCCGTGTTAAGAACAGTCTGGTTACCCTGCCATCCACCGTGAACAGCTTGTCCATTACCAGCATATACACCAATATGAGCAACCCCTAGTCCACCATCTGGATAATAAATTAAGTCACCCGGTACAGCCTCCGAAGCGGGAACAACTGTACCTAAGCTCATGTAACCAGCCGGCCAGTCATGGAAGTTAATACCTACAGATTTAAGTGCATTTGTTACAAGCATTGTACAATCTTGGATTTTACCAATTTTGAGCTAAGGCTGCATTATAAATAGCACTAGCTTTTATCACCAACTACAGGTGCAACCTGTTTCGGTTCTTCTTTCTTAACTTGAACTTCTTCTACTTTCTTTTTAGGTACTTCCTTTTCAACCTTTTTAGTTTCTACAGGTTTTACCTCTTCTTTTTAAACCTCTTTTGCACAACTTCGGTACAGGTTTAGGTGCAACTGTTGCATTCATAACCGTTGGTTTAGGTTTACTTTCTTCCTTAACCACATCAAGAGATACGGGTTTTACCTCAGGTGTTTCTACCACTTTTATTATCCACCTTAACTTGTTCCGATTGTGTCTTAAGAACTGCCCTACGAAAAATCAAGTTAGGATTAGATATTGAATTATACTGAACTAAATCATTAACTGATACCCCAAGGTTTCTAGAAATCTTACCTAAAGTGTCACCCAATGTCACAGTATAATACCCATTAGACTTAGCTTCCTCAGCCTTCGCAACAACTGTTCCGTAACTAAGTTTATCCCCTGGAAAAATAAGAGAACTTGTTAAGTTGTTAGTATTCATAAATTGTTGATTATCTCAGTTTAATTTGATATAATCAGAGCTGGAGAGAGAGTTAGGGAGTGTAAAACTTCCGATAAAGATGGTGGCTACTTCAATAAGAAAGGGGATGGTGCTATGCTCGCATACACTCAAAAATCTTGATGAAAGGAGTAGCAAGTTGTCAGCTTACGAAATTGTACAGACGATTATTGGAATAAATCTATTGATTGTTTCAGTAGTTAGTGCATGTATTGTAGCATTAAAAAGACTAATAAAAATAACCATCTTTATACTTTGGGCAAGGTAAGATGGTTATATAATAACTAAACCAGAGCCACCGTCTTTAAAACGGCTCTCTTTTTATATTTATATTTTAGCATAGATAAGGTAAGAAATCAAAGATTTTTAATAAAATAAATTAGCGATTAAGTTTTATTTAAATAAAGCTATTTTTAAAAATAAAATTATCATAGAAAGAAATTGTTTATTGATTATATAATGTTATAATTATATAGAAGATAAAAAGGAGAGATGATTTATGGATGAAAAATAAAAAGTTTTTAGAAGATTTGAGAAATAGTAAAAAGTTTCATGGAAAGTTTAGATGTGATTTATAATTTCAATAAAAGAGATAAGGAGCTGGATGAATCTGAAATTATTGAAATGATAAATATAATAATAGAGAATGAGCAGGTATTTGGAGTTCTTAGACCGTGGACTGATAAAAATTTTGAAAAAGAATATTATGGTAAGAGACTTTATTTCTAAGTGTGTAGATATATTGAGTAAAGATAAAGAGTATTTAGATGAACATACTATAAACAACTTGAATAAAGTTTTTAATGCTATTTACCTATTACTTTTAAAGAATGATATAGAAAAAGAAATAGAAAAACGAAAGGAAAAAGGAAAAAGGGAAAGTAAAAGTATATTTATATCATGCAAATAGTGTGATTACATCTTTGGGATTTATTATAAGTAAGAAATTATTTTTCAAGAAAATATGGAGAAGACACTGGTTTACTACAGACTTATCAAAAATCAGATGAAGCCGATAAACAAAAAGATATCTTTTAATGATATTTTCTTTGATAATAGCGATATCGGTAAAGAAAAATATTTGTTATTATGGACCGATTACTTTTTGTTTTCAGAGCACAGGAAATTTTTATATTCAGAAAGAGAGATAAAAATAACAAGATATAATCCGATTGAGGATTCCCAAGAACCTCTGTATTTTTCTTTCTTTATCAGAAATTGAAAAATCAGATGATAAAATATATAGAAGGAGAAGATGACGGCTATCCTTTTTACACTAGGTTTAAAACATCATACGACAGTAAGAGATTGTGATTTTATAGAAATAACTAAAGAAAAATCTTAAGTGCATAATGGTAGAATGTGTTGATAATGTCGCTGAAGTTAAATCGGCAGAGTGTTATTCATCTGAAAAATTAAGAAGATGTTAGAATGTGCTTTAGAAAAATCAAACCTTAAAGATATAAAAGTAATTATAAGAGATGAGAACGATAAAAAGAAAAAGAAAAATCAAGTTCTAAAGATGAAAATTCATATAGTACAGGTATGGAAGAATTATGGTCAAGTGATTTAGAGGTCCTGTATAGGAAAGATAAGTAGATATATATGAAATGAATTTAATAAAAAGACCCCATCAATAATTTTTGATAGAGTCTTTTGGAGACACTTTGGAGACAATCCAAAGTGTTTTATCTTATTTTTAATCTATATATAATTTCTAAAAAGCCAGTTATAGCAAGGTTTCTTGACTTAAATTACTCTTGTTCATTATTCCCACTCAATAGGGGAAGAATCTATCCTGAGTGGTTGGTATCATAGGAAGTATCGACTTTATTTTTATATTGGCAGGGGAAATGGCAGGGTATAAAAAAAGTATAAATATTTAGTAAAAAAAGTGTTGATATACTAGTATTTATAAATAGTTGATTATGATTGTTTAATTTGATATAATCAAAACTGGAGAGAGAAGTTAGAGTGTAAAACTTCCGATAAAGATGGTGGCTACTTCAATATGAAAGGGGATGGTGCTATGCTCGCACACACTAGAATCTGGATGAAAGGAGTAGCAAGTTGTCAGCTTACGAAATTGTACAGACGATTATTGGAATAAATCTATTGATTGTTTCAGTAGTTAGTGCATGTATTGTAGCATTAAAAAGATAATAAAAATAACCATCTTTACACTTTTGGCACAGGGTAAGATAGTTATTTAATAATTACATATTCGAGCCACCGTCTTTAAAACGGCTCTCTTTTTTATATTTATATTTTAGCATAGATAAGGTAAGAAATCAAAGATTTTAATAATAAGACCCTGCCAATAATTTTTTTGTTGGGGAACCTAATTGAATTAAATAGATTTGCAACATTTATAACAACTAAAAATGCAGTTAAATTAAGATTCTCCATTCAAATTATATTTGTAATCTATTCCCATTCAACTATTAAGGTGAAAGGTATAAATGTATTTAGTTGGTTTAATGGGATTTAAAGTTTTTGAAATTAATAAATTAGTTATAATTTTGTTTTATTGGTTGCAAATTAATTATTTATTATTTCGGCTGTTTTTTTCTATTCTAGATAGTAGTTTGTCAGCTGTCTTCATTGAGAGATCATAGCTATAATATGTAGGAAATATACTGTCGTTTTTAGCGATAGTACAAGGTTCTTTTGAACAAAGAACGAGTTATAAAAGCGTCAATTTCTAGATAGAAACCAATAAACCCTCTATCTCAAAAATCAAATTGTTGAGTATATAATTTAAATGCTTCAGAAATTATATCTGTTAAAGTGTCTCTTGCATAATTGCATCTTGATTCATATGTTTTTCAGGTCTATTTCATTTTTGAATGATCTAGTGTCGATATCTAAATCAGTTAATATAAAACATTATAGATAAATGTAATGATTTTAACTTTCCTAATGAATCTCTACTTTTTGTAAATTTTATTTGTTCTTTATTTAAAGTTAATTGTTTATTTATTAACTTGTTTTGGGGCTAAATAGGTAAGGAAAGCGCCTAAAAAAGCGGTTATAATAGGTATTATAGATTGGAGTATTTCTTCATAATATATTTTCTCCCAGTTTTTATTGATTTATTTAGTCTTTAGTATTATCATCTTTTTCTATATATCTTATACTTAGGTAATTTTCGAGCATTTTATTTTTAATTCTTCAATTATGCTTTTGTAATTTTTGCTCTAATAAAACTTCCAATAAAGATGGCGGCTACTTCTATATGAAAGGGGATGGTGCTATGCTCGCATACACTAGAATCTGGATGAAAGGAGTAGAGAATGTCTACGTACGAAGCTATCCAACTAATGATAGATTTTATGATTTTTGTAATTGCACTTTTGACTTTGGTTGTAGCTATTGTTACTTATACGATGAAAAATAACTCATCTTTATATTGAGATAGCCCCCAAAAATTTGGACAAATTTTGAGGGCTATTTATTATGAAATTAACAGATGAAAAATAAGATAGAAATGTATAGACTTAATAAAGAAGGATACTCATACAAAGAACTATCTAAAAAGTTTAAAATTGATCCTAGTAATGTGAGGTACATGGTCAAATTGGCTGATATACATGGTGAAACAGTACTGATTAAAGGGAAAAATAATTATTATCCACCAGAATTGAAAATTAGATATAATCAATGAAGTTTTTAATATTAGGACATTCTATAAAAATCTACTTCATTAAAGTACGCATTACCAAATCCTGCTTTACTTAGTAATTGGATTTCAAAATTTAAAGAAAAACGGGGTATAATATACTAGAGAAACCGAGAGGAAGAACTAGTAAGATGAAAAATAATAATAAAAAGATAGAAAAATGAATTGTCAAAAGTAGAACAATTAGAGAAGGAACTTGAGTATCTACGTGCGGAAAAATGCAGTTTTAAAAAGTTGAGGGAGATAAGGTTAAAAACAATCTCAAAACGAAGAGAAAACAAAAATAGTAGAAGAATTAAAGCAAACACATAGATTAAATATACTATTAAAAATTTTTAGGCTTATCTCGTTCATCATATTATTATACAAAAATAAAGAAGACAAAGATAAAAATAAAAAAATATAGAAGAAGCTATTCTATTAATTCAGGAAAAGAACAAAATATAGATATGGTTATAGAAGAACAACATTAGAACTTAAAAAAATATGGGATTTATAGTAAATCATAAAAAGTTTTAAGATTAACGAGAAAAACTAGGTGTATTGTCATTCGTAAGACCTACTAGGAAATACAACCTTATAAAGGAGAAATTGGAAAAATCGCAGATAATATAATAGATAGAGATTTCTTCGCCTCAGAACCGTTAAAGAAATGTTATACAGATGTAACTCAATTCAAGGTTGGAGATGATAAAGTTTATTTAGCACCTATAATTGATGGATATAACGCGGAGATAATAGCTTATAATATTTCATTTTCACCTAATATGGAACAACAGCATGAGATGTTATCGCAGCTTCAAGATAAAAGATACGATGGTATGATACTATAGTGATCAAGGTTGGCAATATCAACATATTTCATATAGACAATCCCTTAAAACAAAAAGGTATTACGCAATCAATGTCTAGAAAGGAACATCAGCAGATAATGCATTTATGGAATCTTTCTTTGGAGTTTTAAAATCTGAGATGTATTACGGATTCGAGAATACTTTCAAGAACAAATATGAATTAAAAAGAAGCTATCATAGATTATATAAAAATATTATAATGAGGAAAGAATAAAAGTTGAACTTAGGTGGATTAAGTCCCGTAAACTATAGAAAAATTAATAGAAACAAATATAATAAAAAGAGACTTTCATTCCTTTTACAGTTTAGATTTTCTCCTATTTAGTCAAGGACAAGGGCTACGCCTTTTAAAAAATCCTTGACTAAATAGTTTGAAAAATCTAAAAATAACTGTAAGGAATGAAAGTCACTAAAAGTAATAAAATTTACTGACTTTAAAATTTAAAAATACTAAACAAATATAACTAAATATTTTGTCCAATTTTTGGGTTCAGTACCACTTTGGCGAGATAAGATGGTTTTTAACTATTTAACGAGCCACCGTCTTTAAAAACGGCTCTTCGCTTCCATGCTTTTATTTTAGCATGAATAAAGTAGAAAAGCAACAGGTTCTAGTCAAAATACACTATTGGTATTAGGTAATTGTTATATATCGTTTCTAAATGATATATAATAAGATATAACCTTCATATATCTTTTTGGAGGATAGTAAGAAGGTTATTTTGTTTTTATATAGTGTGGGTATCATTTTTGATAGAGGTGCTTTGAAGAGGAGTTTCATTATTTCGTTAGAGATATATTGATTACCTGTAAAGTTAGATTTTTGATTTATTACTGAATTTAATGTTGATATTTCCTGTTATCATATCAGCGATACTTTCGATCATTATTCCCCATAGATGAGAGTAGTGTTTTAGAGTTATCTCTGGACTAGAGTGACCTAATCTTTTTGATATTACAAGAATATCTGCATTATGTTCATTTATCAGATAACTTGCATGGCTGTGCCTTAAATCCTTTAGCTTGAATTCTATGTATTTTTAGCTAAAGACGAGTGTTTATTAATAATTCTGCCAATGATACAACGATGGAGAGGGCTTCCGTCATAACTCATTACAAAATCGCTATTTACTAGTTTTTGTTGTCTCTTTTTCCACTCTTTTTAATATTTTTATAGTATCATCATCTAGTGAGATGATACGCTTTGCTATTTTCAGTTTTAAGAGTAAGGCTTCTAGTATATTCTTTTTTAGACTTCATATCAAGATTATAATGAACTCTTAATGTTTTTCTTTGAAAAATCAATATCAGACCAGTATAGTGCCAGTCCTTCAGAGACCCCTAATACCTGTTACATAGTATAACCATAACATTGTAAAGTGAAGGTGTTCTAAGTAATCTGACTTATTAAATGTTGAGATGACTTTCTCAAATTCAAATTTAGTCCAGTAAGGTATAGTGTGTTTTTCCCTTAGGAATTGCATGAGTTCTATTTTGATATATTTTCATTTAAGAATTGTCTATATACGGCATAATCTAGTGACTTTCTAAATGAACCATATAATTGGGGAACAATAAGCTTGAGAGTATCCGCTGTGATTCAGTAAATATATTCTAAAATTTTCACAGTCTGCAAGACTAATATCACGAAGTTTTTTTAGCCTTGAATCTATCTATTAAAGATAGGGAAAACAGTCTTTCTATTATTCCAAGTATTTTTACATACTGATGCTTTATAGTATGGTAGGTAGACACTATTCATGAATTGTTCATAGGTCATGTTATAATTATGTGCACCACCTCTTGTCTTTTTAAACTCAGCTTTTACCGATACCAACATATCATGACACGATTTAGTTGATTTGAAAGGTAAGTCGTGAGAGTCACGACTTCCTTTCTTCTGAATTCTTTTTACCAGTTATCTGATCGATACCAAGCTCTACATTATAGTAAAAAATAGCCTGTTTTTCGTTCTTATAAACTCCTGGATATTTAGTAGTAGCCATTTATATACCCTCCTTCTTAATAGGAAATTGTATTCCTAATATTTCCTCTACAATTTCTCTTGGTACTGTACCGATACGATTATTCGCATATAACGTTAAACCTCTGTTAACTAATTGTATTTTTGCTTGTTTTATTATTGAACGTGCAGTGTGTTTTGGAAATCCTAGATTCATAATATCTTTGTAATTGATTGTGGTCATTGTTTTATTCTCCTTTATAATTAATTTTCATAAACTTTCTTTTATAATTTTTAAGATAAATCTAAATCATCAACTGATTCAGGTGTCATGTCTTTGATTGAGGGTATGTGTGGAGAAAATCCTTGTTTTGTTGAATAACTGAAGGGAAAAATACGAATGATATTCTTTAGGTATTTTAATTGTATAACCTATTAAATTCTCGTTGTTTTCTTGCTTTCTTGTCAGTTGTCTATCAGATTCAGTTTTCACTAAGAAATCTCTTATTCCAATCTTTAAGTATGATAGAGGCATCTTCGAATTTTAATTCTCTAAATATTTCAGTCAGTTGATCTTTAATAATAAATATAGAATTATCTTTGAGGAAACCAAGTTGTTTATATGAGTTGTAACTTAGTTTTGCTCTATTTGCTAATAGATACTGTAGTAATTTTTCGTATGCCAATAATCCTATATCTCTATTATTCATCGATTTCATCTCTTGGACATATAATTTATCGAATATAGAAGAAGTGTTGATACGTAGTGTTCCAGTTTCTAAGTAATCTAGCAGTGGTTGTAAATACTGCAAATTTTTGTAACTATTCTATCTTTTAGACGGGAATTCGGAAATTTGTCTGTAGTAGTTTTCTTTCTTCTTCAAAAATATCAATAATTTTACTTGTCCCATAAATAAAGAGATTTTTAATAAACAATGGTAGAATATGCCCATAGTTATTGCAACATACCTCTTTAATAATTTCAGATTGTTCAGCTGAGTTAGTCCAGGTAATATTAGAAAATTCAAATACTCTAGCTTTTATACCAGTATTATTGTTTGATTTAGTAAGGAAAGAAGCTTCACCATTTGATAGTATAATTGTATTCCAAGTTCGTGGTTCGTTAAGACTACCATCAACATTCGCTCTTGCTTTCCCGACACCATCTGTTAGTGTATAAGCTAGTGATGTAAGGTTTTCTCCTCTGAAAGAAGATAATTCATCAAACACTATTGGAATACCATAGACATCCTCTAATGTAGCTATAATTGAATTCTCTGTTCCGCTCCATTTTCTCATTAGTGATTTATTAGAAATTTGGCTTGGATTTCCAGCCGTAGATACCGCTAACATTGATGCTGTTGATTTACCAGCTGTAGAATCACCTGATATATGAATAAGAATGCTAGTTAAGTCATCATATTCCCTATATATATAGTTTATAATAGGAGCACTTAATCCAAAAACAACGGAAAGTTCCAAATATGGATTGCCTAAAATATGATTATTATACATATTTAGCCAGTTATCGATACTTCCGGAAGGTGTTAAATCTAATTTATCATCTCTTTTTTATTATAGTGTTTTTCTAATCGATTAGCCGACAATACATCATTAGTAATGAATATTTCTTGTCCGTCACTAGTTTTTCCATCCATAGCCATCCAAAGTAAAAACTATTTTGGGAAGTATTTAAACAGCTAAACAAGAACTCACTTATAAGTACTTTATTTCCTTCATTAATATCTACGCCAAATTTTGATAACGATAATATCTTATTTTTGTATATAATCTGAATTTATAATAATGGTATGTAGATCATTACTATTCCTTCTGCGGTACTCTAGTTTATAAGTTTCAATGTTTGTGTTTTTATTGATAATGATGTTACTTATTTTTAGATAGTTACTGATGCGTATTTTCTGTAGTTTTTCTCAAGAAGGAATAAACCTTCTTGAGAAAGCGAGAATGTATTAGAATTATTTATCATCATTATTACCAATTTCCTCTTCATTTACTAATAATTGAGCATGTTCTTTGCTAATTAGTGATTTTATTATATAAAAAGTATTATCATACAGCTCATTATATTTTAAATGGAAAACTGTTAGAAACTCTTTACCTATTAAATCGTCAACATAATACTGGTTATCTTTATCGATAGTAATATATGGTAAAAATATCTGCTCGAAAAGCATCTTGATAATTCGCATAATTAAAAATTAAAGATTACCTTAATATGTTTAGAGATAGCATTATTTGTATATGTATCTATTTCATTAGTAATGAATTCAATTTTAAAAATAGGGTTTCCATGATTAAAAATAATTGGTATTATTATTAACGTCTGTAATACTTTTTGATAATTGTTTTTGTAAAAATTAGTTGATTTGTCATTGTGCAAATCCTCCTTTTATGTATTTTTTTATAATTTATATCAGGTACCCTGTTAGTTTTGTAATTACAGATACTATGATAATAAATATTTGAGGAATGCATCATTTACTTTTTCCAGAAAATTTTTTTAAAAATATTTTCAGGAAAAAATCCATATAAAAAGAAGTAATAACAGTAATTTTAGTTAATACTTTTTAAAAAGTTATTTAAATTTTAAATTTGGAATTTCAGATTTGAAGAAAATAATATAATCTAAATAAGGTAATTTAGCTGTTTTTATGAGATTGTTATAATAAGTATTTATATATTTATTATAATAGACAATGTGAAATTGACTAATATAGTCTTCTGATATCGACAAGTTTTTATAAATTGTTATTCCGGATTCTTTTTGTAGATTTCTGTTTTATAGTGGTCTGCAACTCATCTTTTTATACTTTTTCTTCTACTTCATGTAATGTATTTCTAGTTGGGGTTAAAATATTCCAGTTCTCATAATTTTTCAAACATGCCTTTAGCCGCTACTTTTGAAAGCTCATTATCAAAAAAGGGGTATTTTTAAATTATTATCTGAATTAAACCTAGCAACGGTAAAAAGATAGTGTCAAATTCAATCTTAAACTCTGTTAGAGTACTAGTATATTTATCCCAATTATTTTTAATATTAAATTATTTGCTTGTACCGGTATTTTTGTAAGCTCTAATTGAGAAATCGTTTTTCTTTTAGTTTGTTAATTGTGTTATTCATTTTAGCCAGTAATTCTATGACGGGCTCTATATCTTGTATTAGTCTATTTAAGTTATAAAAAGACATAATATGGAGGTAACTCGGTATATTGATTTTATCAAAGTCGGATTGATATTTATCTATAGCATTAATTAATCTCTTGAGTTCCTCAATTTTAGGTTTATAATTTTTCATTGCATTTATACTATTAGCGATATTATTTTTAAGATTGAATAAGATTCATTTGGATAAAAAGGAGACAGAGTAATTATTTAATAGTTTTTCTAAAAATTTTTAGGGATTCATTGTTCGTATCTGTAAGATAATCACAAAAATTCTTCTTTTTCATAATAGAGTGTATCTATAATCTCTCCCTAAAGTATGTTCTTGTCTAATTACACTGTTTCTTAGATACCGAAATTATATTTTTCAAATCTTTGTCATTTTCTATATCTAGTAACTTACCAATAAATAGGAATTTTATTATATATAGTATATTTTCAATTTCAATCTGTGATAAATTTGAAAAATTTAGAAGATAATTTTAGAGTTTTAACGGCATCATTCATTTGGTTATGCACTATAATTGACTCAAATAAGTTATTAGCCCTATATTCTTTATCAATTGATATTAATGTTTGGTTACTTATATTTTCTTCTGAGTTACTTAATAATTTTTATATATATACCTAAATTATTATTATAAACTTCTGCAATTTTATCTCTATAATCGTTGTTTTTTATTGTCGCTAGAATTAATAATGATATTTAATGTAGATAAGATTGTACACAGTAATAAATCATCAATATATTTATCATATATTTGATTATTTTTAATTTTTATTACTTCATTATCAACAAAGGAGCGATATAGTTATGTAATTTATTAATATGATAAAATGAGGTTAGCATATAAATAATAAAATGCAATTGAACGATTTCTAATGGAAAAATTCTGTAATTGGTAATTTTAATACAACCTTATCGCCTTGAGATGGGAAAGAGTCTGTTGTTATATATTTTTCAAAGAAATCCATAGGTTTTATGAAATTCATTAGTCTGTTTAAATTCTTCTGATAAAAAGATCAAGACATGCCTCATTAGTTGACAATGTGAATAGGGTATGTGCTAAACGCTTAGAGACAGGTACCGATCCTTTGTTTTCCGTTTCTCTTAAGATACCTAGACTATATTCCTTCTTTGAGAATTAGGAGAATTTTTGTCTGTAGTTTTATTCTCGTTTACATATAGTATTGAATTTAGTAAGTCTTCCCTGTAAATATAAAGTCTTCCATATTTAGTACCTCCTGTAATTTTTATACCAATTATATCACATAAACTCCCATTTTGCTCGTACTTTAGGTGCTAATGGATGGAAGTTATCTTGTTTATTACTATCAGTAAGGAAGAGATTTTTTTCTTAGTTTATTCTTTTGTTAGTAATTCGATAATTGAATTTAGTCTATTTTGTACTAATTTATTTTGTCTTAGGGAAGTGAGCCACAGGCAATTATAATGTTATCAGAGATTTTTAGCACATCTTAGTATATAGTTATCATTCGCTTTAGTATCTTGTTTTCCAAACTCCTGATTTCCCGTTGAAATCTTTAGAGTATAGGTTAACACTATAGAATCCACCAAAACCACATTTAAATATGTTATTAGTAATAAAATGTAGTTGTAGAATCATTTATAATAAGGTCACTAGTACTAGGATATAGAGTTATAATAGTAGCTATTGGTTTCTCAGTGTCCCAAACCTTTTTAATATGTATCTCTTTTTGTCATCCGACATAAGTATTTCGATTTGATATTTGAAGTTAGTATTTCTGTCATTTTTATAGTCCTCTCTATGCTGTTCTTTTTGTATAGTTTAATTATTATTACGGTAATTTCATATGAGCTTTTAGCCAATCTAATATACCAATTTCCTTTTTGAATTATTTTTTTATTCATATTTGTAATACACCAACCTTTCATTTTTTTAAGTATTCCAGTTAAGAGTTTCTTAGTGCAGTCTGAATTATAAAAATACATAGATAGTAATGTCATTGTAATAGAAAAAGATAATTAGATATGAAGCGGAACTCATTACATTATAAAAGTTAGTAGGTAATAACTCTGAATCTAGTTCATCTGTGCCTAATAGATAGCTTTCAGATGTTAAATAGTCCTCTAATATTTAGATTTAGCTGTTCTTGTAGTAAATGAGAAATTTGAGTGTTGTTCTACCATAGTGTACCTCCCCAGTTATTATTGTCTTTTTGAGTGATAGATAGTCTGTATCATTTACAATTATATGATCTAATACATTAATACCTAATAATTCTCCAGCTTCTATTAAAGCTTTAGTTATCTTAATATCTTCATTACTAGGTTTTAAATTACCAGATACATGATTGTGACTAACTATTATTGAACTTGAATTAGCGAGTATAGCACCTTTAAATATTTCTCTAAAAGTGAACAGGTGAGTAATCTAATACTCCTATGTGACAAATTTCACAGTAAGTTGGTTTTATTTTTTTCACATTCATACCAACAACTGCAAATACCTCTCTATCAAACTTACCAATGTAGTCAATAAAAACTCTCCAGAAAACATCGGGAGAGGAGAAGGTAGTGTTATTGTTGATATGTATTTCTTTTTAATATTTCTTGCTTTTAGTTGTATAACTTGTATTTTTGTCATTGTTTTTGTATGCTCCTTTTTATAAAAGTAAAAACCCTAATTAGCTTTTTATGCCAATTAGGTTTTTAGTTTAGGGTTGTGATTATCTCTTTATAAAAACACCTTTTTCTGTTGTATCATTTGTTATTATTGTTCCCGTTGAGGTAATGAATTTTTCATTAATCACTTGATTATTAAATATTACATTTAGCTTCCATTGCTTGTGAAATCGAGGTTTTTAATGATATTTTAATTGTATCATTACCATTATATGATAATGTGACTTTTCTTTCAAATTCTGAAAAATCTTGTTCAATATTATCTATATAAAGAAATATAAAGTCTCCCTAACATTTTTAATTCTATTAAATAATTATTATACTTATACTAAATACTGTCTTCATATGAACCCTCGTTATTATTTTTCAGATAATGGTGCTTTGAAATTCTCTAAGTCAAGAACATCATTGTTTTTCATTAAAATGAATTTTTGTCCTTTAACTTTTAATAGAACTAAGAAATCTTCTGTGTCAGATTTTTGTGATAAATCTAAAACCTTATATTGACCAGCTTGTTTCACGAAACCAGGTATTCTACTTAATAGGAAACTTTGTTCCAGCAAGTGTAAGCCCAACAGGTACAGTAATTTCAGCTGATAAGACCGTCAGAGCTAACATACTGAATCCAGTAATTTTTAGAAGCTTTTACTTATTTTTATTATCTAGCTTTTATATGTTTAAATCTTTTCTTTATAGCAGGAAATAGATTTTTATTTGTAATTATTATTGATGTTGTTGAGTTTACAATTTCTTTATTTATTTCCCTCTAAACTTGTTGCTAATGTTGTGTAATAGTTGCCATGTGACATCTCCTTTTTATTATTTATTTATAACTAATTCTTTTTAATTTTACTAGATTATTAATGATAATATAAGATAAAAACCTCAGGACATTTGTACATATAAATGTCCTGAGGTTTAGATTATTATTTTTTAAAAATTCAACTTGCACGTTAGTTGTAGCGTTAACTAATCGAACTAGTATAGGATTTTTATAAACTACAATTTTATTAAACGTGATATATAGCTTTGTATGTAACTACTGGTCCTGCTTGAACGCTATCCAATGTACACATATTCGTATTAATGTTATATGTGAAAATATAGTGACCTACTTCACCTTTTTGGTTATCAAAAATTTTTACAATTATTCCTCTAGAATCAATTCCTCCATATGATACTCTATCTGCATGAACACCAGTAGCTTCAGAAACAGCCTCACTAGATTTTTTTATGTAGTCAAAAATAGCATCCTGATAGTGATTGTAGTTTTGAGCTAAAGCTGAATCGTAGCTATCGACTTTATATTGATCAGTATTCTTTTGAGTAGTTTTATTTGTATCTTCTGATACTTTAGTTTTAGAGCTATCAGTTTTTGAAGGAGAACCTTCTGTAAGGACAATTTTTAAAGAACTATGTTTAAATTTATATTTATCTAGTATTGAATTAATATCATCAGATTTAGCTTTAATTTCTTTTTAGAGCTTTTTCATAATTAGTGATATCTTCTTTTAGCCACTCAATAGCTTTTATCAAAAGAGTTATCAGTAGTAAGAGAATCAACTTTATCTATAGATTTTTAGCAGAATCCACATCTTTTATTATCAAGACTGGAGTCAGCATTTTTTTAATTCTTTAGCGATCTTATTTCAGTTTTAATATTTTTGAAAGCTTCTTGTCCTTTTGTCATTATCTAAAGTTTCTAATCCTTTAAGTCCGCCATTAAAAATCATGGGTATCATTGATAAGAGCTAAGTATTTATCATGCTCAGCTTTTTATACTATTTTTTTCCAGAACTTTGGAAAAAGAAGAAACCAACAGCAATAATAAGGATAACTGCTATGCTTGATACTATTGTGATTATTTTTATTCACCTTTATTCTCCTTTTTATTTCTTAATTTATTATCAATTACATGCGATTGATATGACGCATAGAGTAGCCATATTTTTCTAGCTAGGTCTTTTACATTAGAACCATTGTACTCGTTTTTATTATATTTTCTAAACCTGTTTTTGTGAATAGCTTCATAGGAAAGTTGATATTCATTCCTCTAAAAGTATCTGTATATTTTTATGGTATTATCTTCTCCGGACAAGGTTTGCTATATCAGCGTAGACAGAGTGCCAATTATCAGAGGTATTATGTGAATTAATTTTGTCCTTCATACAGAGTCGCTCCTCTCTTCATGATTTTATTATACATAAAATATTTTGATAAGTTTAGATACAAAAATTATAGAAAAATAACAAGGACAAAAATAAGGTTAAAATGTCCATGTAAAACTAAACTATCAAAGTTATAATATATAAATAAGATATGATATTAATCATGAATTTGAGAGATACGTTTTTGTATTTCGTAGACAGTTGATTTTGCTATTCCTACGTGTTTTTGCAATTGATTGAACAGGTTTTTCTCTTGGAGCATAGATACTACACTTTCATATATGAATCTATCTTGAGAGTTTTTGCATTTGCATGGTATTTGAGGGGACGTCCATTATAGACACCGCGTTTCTTGGCTTGTTCTATCCTTGACGTTGCCTTTCGAGTATCTTTTTCACGTTCATTCTGTGCAATATATCCAAGTAGAGAAAGGAGTATGTCGAACATAGCGATGTCTAAGGTAGAGTTGCTAGTATTGAAAATTTAAGGAAAGGAGCATCTACTATTGTTAGAGTTGCTCCTTTTATCTTTTTATTATTTGTATTATTTCTTTTAAATCTTTGTAATTTCTGCTAAGTCTATCGAGTGAGGCTATGATAATTTCATCATTGGTACGAATAGAGTTTAGCATCTCATTTAAAGACAGGTCTGTTTGTATCTTTTTCCACTTTCTTGTTCACTAAATAGCAATTCAATATTATTGTCTCTCATAATTTGTTTTTTTGCCTATCTAGGTTCTGGTCTATGGTTGACGTTCGTATATATCCGATTTTCATTTTTTTGTACCTCCTGTAATTTAGTTTTTAGACATGTATAACGGACATTTTGTTTGTTGATTTAATAGAGTTGGATTCTGTTCAATATGGGTATACCCATAGTAGTCGATTTAGGGCAAAAATAGTCGCAACCTTAAATTAAAGGTTACGACTATTTTAGTAGTTGAATGGTGTTATTCATTCTTTATTTTGTTTTACTTACATACATTGTAAATTTTTATTCTTCGGCAGGGAAGTTGGCAGGGTACTTTATGCCTAAAAAGTTTATTTTGACTAATTTTTAAAGAAAAAGCCTTAAAAATCAAGGCTTTTATCTATATATTTTACTATAATATTATTCCCATTCGATTATACTAAAAGTCCTTGGGAAGTCAATTATAATAAGTATTTGTATTGATTTAATTTGCTATTGGAGACGATTTTGGAGACATTTTTAATGATTGATTTCCATAAAAAGTCTCACACTCGTTTCTTTTTGGATGATTAAATTTAATTAAGCCAACCATATTATTAGTTATCTCTTTATCTAGTCCAGTCCATAAATGAGCATAGTGTTTCAATGTTATTTCAGGACTAGAGTGACCTAATCTTTTTGATACTATAAGAACAGAAGCATTTAATTCATTAATTAGGTATGATGCATGTGAATGCCTTAAGCCTTTAGCTTGAATTATAGGAACATCAGCTAGTTTTGCATACCTTTTTATTATTCTGGAAATTGTAGATTTAATCATAGGGTTACCATCATAACTTAATATAAATTTCATTTTTCCAAATTTAGCTTTGTTTTTTTGCTTCCAATCTTTTAGTACTTTTATTGTATCTTCATCTAGTGATATTGTTCTAAGACCTGCATCTGTTTTCGTATGATTTTGACGATACCATTCATTTTTACTTTTAGCTATTAGCATATGATGAACACGAAGCTCTCTTTTGTTAAAGTCTATATCATCCCACCAAAGGGCAGTACCTTCATTAACTCGTAAACCAGTTGTATAGTATAGATATAGAAGTGAAAACATAAATGTTCGTAAAAAATCTTCTATATAAATGTTACTAAGAACTTTTTGGAAGTCTTCTTTGTCCAGTACTGAACTATGGACTTTCCTTTTGGTATAGCTTTTAACTTTGAGAGATATATTACTTTTTAAGAACTGCATATCAACAGCAAAACTCAATGTTCTTCTGAAAGTGCCAAAAAGTCATAGAAGCATATGCTTGTGAGAAGTTACCACCTTTTATTAGATAGAAGCCATGTTCTGAAGTTTTGAACATCTCTAATGAAATATCCTCTAATTTCTTTTTGCCAAATCTTTTAATTAGCATATTTAAAGCTGGAGTTCTAGTAGAATATGTCTGTTGACTTACCTCAGATTCATAGTAGGGGAGATAAGTAGTATTCATAAATTGTTCATAGGTCATATCACAATTGGAATAGCCATTAGATTGAAGATAGTCATTTTTAACACGAATAGCCTCTATATAAGCTTCCTTAACAGAAGAAAAATGGCTTTCCATCAGCACTTTTTCTAGATTTCTTTTTATTCTTTTTACCAGTTATATTATCAGTACCTAAACTAACTTCATAGTAAATTCTTCCATTATTATCAATATATACGTCTTGAAAAATTTGTCTTTGCCATAAGTTACCTCTTTCTCAAGTAACTTAAAGCCAAGAATTTCCTCAACCGCAGAGATAGGAACAGTACCTAATCTCTTGTTATTATATATAGAATATCCCTAATTTTACCATCTTTAGTTTAGCTTGTCTAATGATAGCTTTTGATGTGGCTTCTGGAAAATGTAATTCATCTTTTTAAATATTTATAGTCAATTGTTTTATTCATATAATTCTCCTATCTTAATTATTATTATTATTATTTGAAATTAATATTTTTGTTAATTGAATCGTAACTGACGAGAGTCCAAATATTTTGAAAAAGAAATAAGTTTTACTTGCCACTATATTTAGAAAAAGAGTTGTTATTTTCTTTTTAGATATTCAACTAGATCTCTAAACTCTTTAAAAACTATTTTTCTTCTATAATATCAATTATGTCAGCAACAGCTTTATCTGAATTTTGTTCTGATAAGAACTTGTTTAAATCAAAACCCTGCACCATATTCAATATCTTCGGGATTATAAGGTGTCTTTTTCGGGATTAGTAGCGTGTGTAAAATAGTTTAACATCCCTGTTGGAGAGTGTATCATTTCTACGTGAGATGGAGTATTTAGCTTATCTGTAAGTATAGATGATACTTGAGAATAATCCTTTAGGCTCTCGAAGAAAAGAGCTCCATGTTTATGTGCTTTTTAAGTTCTCCAGTTTTATTATTCACATCTTGATCATGCCATGGACTTAAAAATATATGGAATCATCATTTCGTCTAGTATCTCTATATAGTTTTCAGGACAGTTTTCTTTATATAGAAGAAATGTCCACTTGTTTGAACGTAATTCTTTTGTTGTTTTTGCATTTTCTTTACTTGTCATTTGAGTTCTCCCTACTTTTATGTGATTATTGATTACTGATATAATAGGGGTATATTGGTTATTGATACGTTGGTGGGTCGTAGTAGCCACCAACGTATATCTCATATATTGTGAGGGCTATCGGCTCACTGCGTAAGCCGAAGCCTCACAGATCTAACGGATGGTTCCTTTTGATATAAATATACTTTTTAAATCTTTGTACGTTAGAAAAAGTAATAAGTGGGATTTAGATTGAGACTTCTTCTTTTAATTGTTGTTCCATATCTTTTAATATTTTGTTAGCTTGTTGTTTCGTAGGAATTTTTAAATATTGCAATTACTACATTTTTCTAACGTCTACAATACAATGTTTTTGCACTACTGTTGAAATTTTTAAAAATAGATTAATATTAGCTTTTTGATTGAATGATTTATTATCTTCATGTGTTTGGTGTTGTTTGAGAAATTTTCTTTAATTTAATAGTCTGATATATAGATTTTACCAAATTTGAAATTGAATCATATTTTACACGTTGATAGATTTCTAATAATGTAATAAATATCAACAAATTAAAAATGAAAATTCCTGATAATAGTATTACTGTATGAATAATAGATAAGTTTTTTTGTTATATCTGTTAAATTACTAATTTTAGAAGTGATTTTTAATAATATATATAAAAATATACTTATCATTATTAATGAAATTCCTGTAACTACTAAATATATACATCTATTAAAAATTTTTTTGATAAAAATTAGTTTCCATAAATTTACACCCTCTGTATATGTCGGACATAGTAATGGTAAAACTTGATATGGTTGTTCATTATCAATTACCTGAATTAATCCAGTTCCCTTACCTATAGGTATTACAATTCCTTCAGGATCAAGATCAGGAAAAAGGAATTGGGTAGTCCTTTTATTTATATTACCTACTTGCATGAGTACATTTAGTTGTTCACGTACAGAAACTGGTATTGTTTGATGATCAAAGCGTTGACTTACGAGTAGTAAATGCACTCGTGTTGCTCTACCAAGCAAAGCTATTTGTGATAATAAAGCAAAATAGTGACTCTTGATTGCTTTGTTAACTCCTTCTGATAACGCTAAGACTTCATCTATAACTATAGTCAAATGTTTAAATTCATGATTGGGGTTACTAAACAGAATCTTTTGACGTTCATAAATTTTATTTAAAGACCAACTTAACTTTTCATTTATTTGTGATACGAAGTCTGACTTAGAGTGATTAGCTTCAGGATGTATTACAGAAATATTATTTCTTTTTGCCCACCTACTAGGTGAATCATATTTTTGGGTCTACTATTATTAAATCTGAAATATTCTTTAGCATACTTAATAGGTAAGTTAACATATAGCTTTTTCCTGAACCTGAATTTCCAGCAATTGCTATACTCGTAACTTTATTGTAGTTGATACTAAGATTTTTTTCATAATTGGAATAGTATTTCCATTAATATTAGACGAATACGTATTTAAGTTTGATATAAATAATCTCTCAGAAATTCCTTTTTCCACGGGAAAAATAAGGCACGCTTAGTATGAATATCATCTGTTTTAAGTGGTACAAAATATGCACAGTTTTGCTTTAACAAAGTAAAAATCAGGATATAAAAGCAGTATTAGCAATTAAGAAGATTTTCTGATAAAAGTTATCGTCTATAATATATCCTGCCGGAAGGCGAGGGATGAAGTAAAACCTTCATCTCTCACTTGACAGTCAAAGCTGTTTGTATAGCTTGTTTCACTTGAATTATAGAACCTAAAAGCCATGTTGAGACTTTTGCAACAAATATTGAGTTAATTTTTCTTTTTGTTGTCCCTCTAGATTAAAAGAATTCATTATTTAATCTCCTTTATTCCTACAGCTTTAAAAATATATGTTATACTTAACTTCACATGCCATTAAATTTTCAAATTCTATTACTGCTAAGTATTTTGGTAAATCTATTTTATTTTTCAAACTTTACAGAAAAAAAGGTGGTAGTCCCTTCTTGAGTGAACCATGCCTTATATGCAATGATTTCACCAGTAGGTTTTATCAACAAATTTTTCTTGTGTTTCTAGTTCAGTACTTAAACTGTAAGTTTTTGTTTGAATCTATGAATAATTTTGCCGTTTCAGCAGAATATCCTTGTTTGTTAAAATTAGTTTTCATTTTAAAATCTCCTTTTTAAAGTATTCGAGTAAATTCTAACTTGCAAGTTTTTGTTTTTAACTCTTATAATTTAAGTATAAGATAAAATTTAGGAATAGCGAACCTATAAAGAAAAACTAATTTTTCCTAAAGTGGAGTGAAAATATGATTATTTTTAAGAAAATATCCTAAGTTTTTAAAAATTCCGAACCTAAATAAAAGGAGAAAAATATGGGAAAAAATATTATACAGCGAAAGATTTAGTAAAATTAATAACTTATATAGAAGGAAAAGAACCCCCATTTACAGAAAAGAAGCGCCAGAGCATTATTAAGCGGATCTGTAATAGAAAAATAAAAAGGAATTAGAAAAAGGTGATCCTAGTTATTTATCAAAAGATAAACCTCACTATTATAGTGAAGAAATTATTACTAAGGTTTTTGAATGATAGAAAAGAAGGTAACCCATTTTCTTCTGAAGAGATATCTAGAAAAATGAATATCGTTGAGCTAATAGAAAAGAGAGTGCACGAGCAGGTGAAGTTGAAGATTCTATTGAAAAATACCATAACAACGTATGACGATGAATATAGCTATTCTTCTGAAGATCCATACAGTTATGAGAATATGGTACAACCTGAAAAAAATAAGGAAAAAGCAAAGCAACTAAAGTTAGAAATAATGTTAGAAAACGATATTAGAAAAGATGGGGTATAAATTTGAAGAAGAAGAGTTTTATTCAGATTTATTAAAAATGCAGAAAGCAGAGGCATATATGGATGATACCGAACTGTTACCCATTAATATATTAGAAAAAGGGAAAAGATTAAGAATCCTAAAAACACTATATAAAGAAAAATTGATAAGAATTGAATCATTCGAATTAATAAGTAGAAGAGGTAAAGTCTCAAAAATATCATTGACATATATTATAAATTTTTATAAATACTATATATGAAGAATATTAATATAAGTAATTAGATTTAGTGAAAGTTGAAGGGTAACGTAAGTTTATTAGCGTGTAGAAGCTGATTTTTTTCTTTGTTATCCCAATATTTTTATCGGTATTTTTTTATTTTTTTAGTAGTTCACAAAAATAAGGCTTTATAATAGTAGTTATATTTGAGGTTTATTGTTTGTGGATATTTTTATTCATTATATTATTATTTTTATATAAAAATAGTTGATGATATAATTGCTCTGGATAAGATTTAAAATATAATTTTTAATATTAGAAAGTAAAAATCTTATAAAGTTATTTTAGGAGGAATTAATTTATGGAAAAGAAACAAAGATTTTCTTTAAGAAAAAAATAAAAATAGGCGCTATGTCAGTTCTTTTTAGGAATTAGTTTTGTTGGAGCTGTTGCTAGTGGTAGTGATGTTAAAAGCTAATGAAATTAGTGAAGAAAAAAGCTCCAAAGCTAATTGAAAAAGAAGTAGTAGGTAAGACTACAAAAACAAGATGTAGAAAAAGCTCAAGCGAAGGTAGATGCTTCTAAAGAAGCAGAAAGCTTAAAAAAATAAAGCTATTGAAAAATAAAAACAACAGAAATCAATAATAATGATAATGAAATCAGCAAAAATAAAAAGCAGATATCGAAAGAGATAAAGATGCTACTGATGAAAATATCAATAAAGCTGAAAAGAAAGTGGAATCAGCAACTGAAGAATTAAAAAAATAAAAAAATAGTGAATTAGTAAAAAAACTAAAGCTGAAAAAAAGAAGAAAGAGAATCTGAATTAGTATTAGTGAAAAAAAGATGTAGCAGACAAATCTAAAGACTTAGAAACTAAAACAAGCAAAAAGCTAAAGAAATCAAAAGATGAAATTGACGGAACTGAAAAATGTTACTAAGAAATTAGAAGCTGAAAAAGGTAAAAATGAAGCTGTTAAAAAGAATTAGAAACAGAAAAATCTAATAAAGTTGCTGCTGAAAAAAGAATTAGAAAAAGCTAAAGAATTCGACGCAAAATTAGCTGATAATACTAAGAAAGCTGAAGAAAACTTAAAAAGCTAAAAATGAAGAATTAAAAAGCTAAATCTTTAGAATTAGACAACGCTAAGAAAGATGAATTAGCTAAAAAAAGCAGAATTAGATAACCTATTAATGCCTTATGGTAGAAATGTAAAATATAAAATTGCATTAGATCAACGTTTCGTAGATAAATTTAAAGAATACATGGATTATACACTTAACTGGGAAGAAAAAAAGGTATAACTATGAAAGACATGTTCTCTAAACGTAAAAGAATTAAGAAAATGAATTAAAAGCTATAGAAAAAGAAATCAATCACGAATTCTTATACAACAAATATAGCCATGAAGATGATTATGAAATTGACCTAAAAAAACATGTCTGAAGAAGAAAGACTTAAAAATGTCACAATATGGTGTTTACTTATTAAACCAAATTCGTAGCCAATTCGGACTTGAACCATTAAAAGTTAACAAAAAATTCAATGCAATTAGCAAAAAGAAATCACTGAAACAGTAATGAGAGATAATCACTCTAAGTTAAATGGTGGACACTACATTAAAGGTATTTCTGAAGTTGCAGCAAAACATGGTTTAATCAGAGAAGGTAACTTTTTATGAAAAACCTTTATAATGCAGGTTCTACAACTTTCAGTGATAACAAAAATGTCAAGAAACGCATTATATGAACATATTTATAATTCAGTAATGTTATTCTTCTATGAGGGAATTATTACAGGTGGTTATGGACATGCTGAATCATTATACAGAGCTAAAAACTCCAATTGGACTTGCTGTTGCACACTTTCGAAAAATGTTGGTGAAAATGAAAAATATCAAATCGACTTTCAAAAAGAATTTGTTGAAAAAGAATAAACAATACCTAAAATTAGATGAATTTGGAAACATCCTAGGTTTCAAATCTATGCCATTTGATGTTTTTGATGAATTTGAAAAAGAAGTAGCTAAATATGCCAAAAACAAGGTATAATCAAAATTTCTTATATTAAAGTTGAAGAAGAAGTTGCTATTCCTGGTAGAAATGAAGACGGAAGTTTCATTTATGATGATCCAAGTGATGAGGCAATGGAAAGAGCTAAACAAAACTTCATCGCTAAGTACTCTAACGAATCTAAAGATACAGTAGAATTACCAGCAGTACCAGATCTTGAGGGTTTCAAGAAAGCATACGCTGATGCTGTAAAAGTTAGTGAAGGTAAAGAACAACCAGTAGCAGACGCTAAAGCTAACCTAGATAGTGCAACTAAAGTATTAGATGAACTTAAAGCTACAGAAAAACAAACGCAAAAAAAGCAACTGCTAAAAGTACAAGAAGTTGAGGCTAAAATCAAAAACTTAACTACTAAAGCGGACGAACAACAAAAAGTTGTAGACCAACTTGAGTTAGATAACGTCAAATATGTTGAAAAAATGACTAAAATTAACTGCTGATTTAGACGATGCACAAAAAGATGTAGAAGAAAGTGCTAAACTATTAGACCAAGCTAAAGCATTACAAAAAGACATTGAAGTTGAAATTGTAAAAGTTGATAGCACTATTACTGATTTAACTGCAAAAGTTGAAGTTGCAACAAAAGAATTAGACTCAGCAAAAGCAAATGTTAGACAATTACGTATTGCTAGATTCCAATTAGAACAAAAATAAAGAAAAAAATTAGCTAAAGCAACAGCTGTAAAAGTCGAATTAGAAAAAGAATTAAACACTCTAAAACCTGAACTAGTAGCAATCACTAAACAATTAGCTGATGATACTAAAGAATTAGAAAAAGTAGAAAGACAATTCAAACTTGATAACTTCAAATGGGCAGTATTAGCTGACAACAACACAATTGATCCGATTGAATTTGACTTAGAAAAATTCTTAAAAAGATAACCCAGTTAAACCTACAGAACCTACTGTTCCAGTTAAAACCTACAGAACCTACTGTTCCAGTTAAACCTACAGAGCCTACTGCTCCAGTTAAACCAGTAGAACCGGTTGCACCAGTTAAACCAGTAGAACCGACTACAAATGGATTTGAAAAATGTGAAAAATAAAGTTAAATTACTGCCGAATACTGGAACAGATGTAGCTAATACAGCAGCATTAGGGATTAAGCTTAATTACACTAGTTGGATTAGCAGTGAGACGTAAACATTCAAATTAGGACGATTATATTTAGGAATAGTCTATTATATAATTATAGTAGATTACCGAATAATTTGTTTTTAGCTAACAATAATTTCATTAATGTTAGCTAGGTTAGAATTACGAAAAGCACTATTCTATTTTAGAAAAGTGCTTTTCATTTAATAAGTAATTAATATATAAGAAATTTTTAAAGTGTTAAATAATAAATAATAGAAAAATAGTATTCTACATATTAATATTTTATTTAGATAAATATTAATAAATTGAAATTTATAATCAGTTGAATATCGTAGTTTAATTTGATATAATCTGAGTTGGAGAGAGAAGTTAGGAGTGTAAAACTTCCGATAAAGATGGTGGCTACTTCAACATGAAAGGGGATGGTGCTATGCTCGCATACACTAAAAATCTGGATGAAAGGAGTAGCAAGTTGTCAGCTTACGAAATTGTACAGACGATTATTGGAATAAATCTTTTGATTGTTTCAGTAGTTAGTGCATGTATTGTAGCATTAAAAAGACAATAAAAATAACCATCTTTACGCTTTTGGCTTAGGGTAAGATAGTTATTTAATAATTACATATTCGAGCCACCGTCTTTAAAAACGGCTCTCTTTTTTTATATTTATATTTTAGCATAGATAAGGTAAGAAATCAAAGATTTTAATAAACTAAATTAGTAAGTAATTTTTATTTAAATATAGTTGTTTTTTTAAGTAAAATATAGTTGTTTTTTTAAGTGAAATATAGTTGTTTTTAAGTGAAATTATATAGAAGGCAATTTTTAATGATTATATAGTATTATAATTACATAAAAAGATAAAAAGGAGAGATAATTTATGAATGAAAATAAAAATTTTTAGAAGATTTGAGAAATAGTAAAAATTCAAAAACTTTAGATGTAATTATTAATTTTTAAAGAAAGTGATAAAGAATTAAATATATCTGAAATCATTGAAATGATAAATATAATAGTAGAGAATGGACAGGTATTTGGAGTTCTTAGACCATGGGAGGATGGAGAATACCCAAATAACAAAAAAAGTTAGAGAATTTATTTCTGAATATGTAGATATATTGAGTGAAGATAAAGAATCTTTAGATGAATATACCATAAATAACTTGAATAAAGTTTTTAATGCTATTTATCTTTGTTATCTTAGAGCGGATAATAAAAAAAGAGGATATTTATTTGTATCATGCCAATAGTGTGATTACATCTTTGGGATTTATTACAAGTAAGAAATTATTTTCAAGAAAAATATGGAGAAGACACAGGCTTGCTACAGACTTATCAAAAAATCAGATGAAGTCGATAAACAGAAAGATATCTTTTAATGATATATTTTTGATAATAGTGATATCGGAGAAGAAAATATTTGTTATTATGGACCGATTACTTTTGTGTTTTTAAAGCGCAGGAAATCTTACATTCAGAAAGAGAGATAAAAAAATAACAAGATATAATCCGATTAAGAATTCCAAAGAACCTCTGTACTTTTCTAGTTTATCAGAGATAGAAGAACAGAGATTGAAATATAAGAAAGAAAAATAAGAAGAGAAATTTTTAATAAAATATTTAAACATCACACAACAATAAAAAATTGTAATTTTATAGAAATAACTAAAGAAAAATCTCAAGTGTATAATGATAGAATGTGTTGATAATGTAGCTGGAGTTAAATCAGAAGAGTGTTATTCATCTGAAAAATTAAGAAGATGTTAGAATGTGCTCTAGAAAAATCAAATCTTAAAGGTATAAAAGTAATTATAAGAGATGAGAACGATAAAAAGAAAAAGTAAATCAAGTTCTAAAGAAGAAAATTCATATAGTACAGGTATGAAAGAATTATGGTCAAGTGATTTAGAGGTCCTGTATAAGAAAGATAAGTAATTATATGTATAATGAATTTAATAAAAAGACCCCATCAATAATTTTTGATAGGGTCTTTTGGGAGACACTTTTGGAGACAATCCAAAGTGTTTTAACTTATTTTTAATCTATATATAATTTCTAAAAGTCAGTTATAGCAAGGTTTCTTGACTTAAATTACTCTTGTTCATTATTCCCACTCTATTGTTGCCGGAGGCTTACTTGTAATATCGTAGACTACGCGGTTAACGTGAGCAACTTCGTTTACGATACGAGCTGAGATCTCTTCAAGTACTTCAAATGGAATGTGAGCCCAGCTAGCTGTCATACCATCGATACTTGTTACTGCACGAACTGCTACTGTGTAATCGTATGTACGAACATCTCCCATAACTCCTACTGAGCGGATATCTGGAAGACATGTGAAGTATTGCCAGATTTCTCCTTCTAATCCACGTTTAGCGATAACATCACGTAAGATGAAGTCACTGTCACGAACGATTTGAAGTTTTTCTTCTGTTACTTCTCCAAGAACACGGATACCAAGTCCTGGTCCTGGGAATGGTTGACGCCAAACGATTTCGTGAGGAAGACCAAGTGCTTCACCTAATGCACGAACCTCATCTTTGAATAAAGTATTAAGTGGCTCGATTAGAGAGAAACGCATGTCTTCTGGTAATCCACCCACGTTGTGATGAGATTTAATTGTTTGAGCATTCTTAGTTCCTGATTCGATAACGTCAGTGTAAAGAGTACCTTGAGCTAAGAATGGTACATCGTGAAGTTTAGCACATTCTTCGTCAAATACATAAACGAATTCATTACCGATGATTTTACGTTTTTGTTCTGGATCACTTACACCTTTAAGTTTTTCAAGGAATCTATCTTTTGCATCAACTTTAATTAGATTCATATTGAATCCACCTTCGATTTCTTTACTGAATGTGTTCATTACAGCTTCAGCTTCACCTTTACGAAGTAAACCGTGATCGATAAACATACAGATTAGTTGATCTCCGATTGCTTTATCTAGTAGGGCTGCAACAACTGATGAGTCTACACCACCAGATAATGCACAAAGAACTTTTTGATCTCCAACTTCTGCACGAATTTCTTTAATTTTTCATCGATGAAGTTTTGATAGTCCAGTTTTCAGTACATTTACATACATTACGGATGAAGTTTTTAATTAAGTCATAACCGTATTCTGAGTGACGTACTTCTGGGTGGAATTGGAAGCAGTAGAAATCTTTTTCTACGTTTTCAGCAGACGATCGGACAGTTATCACTTGTCGCTACAACTTTGAATCCTTCAGCAAGTTCAACAACTTTATCAGAGTGACTCATTAATACTTGTTGAGAAGCAGGAGTACCTTCGAATAATTTAGCTCCTGGAGTTACGTCGACATTGTGAGCTCCGTATTCTCTACTAGTTGCAGATTCTACTTTTCCTCCTAGTTTATGTTGCATAAGTTGCATTCCGTAACAAATTCCTAATACAGGAATACCTAGGGTTGAAAAATCTCGTCATCAATTGTAAGAGAGTTTTCTTCATATACTGAGTTAGGTCCACCTGAAAGGATAATCCCTTTAGGGTTCATTTTTAATTTCTTCAATAGAAATCTCATTGTCATGTAGTTCAGAATATACACCAAGCTCACGTACACGGCGAGTGATAAGTTGGTTATATTGACTACCGAAAGTCTAGAACTAATATAAATTCGTGTTTCACGGTTTTCCTCCTAAAAATATACTTTTATTAATATAAACTATTATATCAAGAAGTTGAAGATATGTAAAATCTTAAATGTTAGAATTTTTGTGGATTTTTTGTAAAACATCCAATTTCTAACGAAAAAAATGGTTAAAAACGAATTTTAAGTTTATGAAAGGGGTAGAAAATTCGTGAAAATGAGATTTTAACTTTTTAAAAATAGATAATTTTGATTTATACGAATTATAGGTGAGAGAAAATTTTATAAAATTATTTTGGAAAAATGTTATAATAAGTTTATAGAAAGTAGGAGGAAAAATAATGGTAAGAGCATATATTGGAACATATACGAAAGCAACTAGTGAAGGAATATATTTAGTTGAGTTATCTGAAGAAGGAAAAGTACTAGAAGTTAGAAATGTAGCTAAGTTGACAATCCAACGTATTTAGCATTGTCTAATGATAATAAATATTTATATAGTGTATCAAGAGTAGATGGAAAAAGGTGCTGTTACAAGCTTTGAAGTTGAAGAAAATGGTGCTTTGAAAGAATTAACATCAGTTGCCCAAGAAGGAATCCTCCTTGTTATGTAGAGTTAAACTCAGAGAAAAATACTTTATTATCAGCGAACTATCATTTAGGGTCATGATTGATAGTTATTCTGTTGAAAAATGGTGAGCTTGTAAAACTCTTTATCAACAGATCATCATGAAGGAAGTGGAGTACACGTAAAGACAAGAGAAATCTCATGTGCATTTTTCAGGATTTACCCCAAGTGAAAAATATATCTTTTCTTGTGATTTAGGAACTGATGAGATTACATCGTATAAGCTTTTCAATGAAGGGGTTTTAAGAAAAGTAGCCACTTTTAAAGCTAAAGATGGAAGTGGAGTTCGCCACATAGTATTTAGTAGTGACGAAAAACAAGCTTTTGTTATGACAGAACTTACTAGTGAGGTAATTGCTTTTGATTATGATGGAGAGGGGAACTTAACAAATCCAATATATTATCCTACATTACCTGAAGGTTTTTCATTAGAAAAATAAAAGGTAGTGCGATAAAAATTTCAAATGATAATAGATTTATCTATGTTTCTAATAGAGGACAAGATGCTGTAGTTGTTTTTGAAAATATAGAATCAGGTCTAAGGCAACTTCAAACTATTAGTACTGAAGGAGAAGGGCCTAGAGATTTTGACCTATCAAAAGATAATACTTTTAGCAATTGCAACAAATGAAAATAGTGGAACAATTACAGTGTACACTGTTAATAAGAAAACAGGCGAACTGACTGTTGTTGCTTCTGAGGTAGTTGTACCTGAGGGCAGTTTGTACTAAGTTTATAGAAAAATACCTAAGGTGAGGATGATCTCATCTTAGGTATTTCTTTTATGAATTTCTTTTTAACCACGAAGAATGGTGCCCTGAAAATTACAATATTCTAGTATGTAATCTTCAAGGTTGTTTATGTTCTTTAGGATTGTTATTATCCTTTGTTAAAATGAATCCAGTAAGTCGTAGTTTTTCATGAGAAATATCTCCTACGATATATGGTTTATTTTTTTAACACATCTACTAGTTTTTTTCTTCAAATGTTTCTTTTTGAAAGGCATCTTTGAAGTTGTAAAACAAGCTCATAAATTGTACCATCAACTTCGAAAACTAAATTGTTTTGCTCCATATTTAATCCTTTTCTAACAACTTGTCTCATAACGTATAGCGCTGCAAAAACAAGTGTGTATATTGCAAGTATACCCGTAGTGAAGTATTTCGTACGATCTATTACAATAGTAGTTTTTTTCGTAATTATCTTTCTTATCAAAGTTTTCATCATTTATGAAGTTTGATTTGATTTTTATTAGGTTTCTGTATTATCGTTAGAACTAAAGTCAGAGAATACGGTTCCTTCATTTGCAGAAATTGTTTCATATTTTTGGAATAAAAGTATTTTTATTCATTAGAAGGTATGTTACATCTTTAATCGAATGTTTTTCATAGAATAAGTCGTAAATATCTTCATTAAAAAGTAATACGTTCATTGTTTATAGTATATGTTCCCTGCTTTTAAAGGGCTAGTTTGTAGTTATAGTTTGAGAATAGGTAATCGTAAGTTTTTGAAGTTTATCAAAATAAGTAGCTTTATCATCGCTTTGATTTAATACTGTGATAATTAATTTAGTATTACCACTGTACGCGTAAGTTACACTATTTTTGTCAGAGTAATCTAAACCTAAAACTCTAAATTTATCAGATTCTTTAAACTCAACACTATTGTTAATTTTTTTCTCCAGATGCTAAAGTATGTTCTGGATTTTTGTAATTTCTGTAATCTCAGGATAATTTTTAAGAATTAAACTAGTAAGGTAAGAGATATTCTTCGCAGTACTAGTATTATTCCCGTTGTTATCTAGTGATTCTAATTTTGTGTCATGTAGTGACATAGCAGCTAATGTTTCTTTAGCTTTATCAAGAGTTACGTTAAAGTGAGTGAATACAGCTTGATTAAGACTATTAGAATTTTCATTTTCTAATAGGAAGATTGCATCTTTAACTGTAATTGACGATTCTATTTTTGTATTTAGAAAGAATGTCATCTCCACTAGCAATATTAATTTTTTCTTCTAAGTTATTTTTATTTTTCAAATTGTCAGTAAGAAGGTAAAGTGCAAACGTAGTTTGGTAATTTACCTACAGATACTTTTTCATTTTCTCCACGTTTAGAAATGATTTTTCCCTGTGTTTAATTCCGAAAACTACTAAGATGAGCATTAACATCACTTAAATTTGTTACTGCGTTGTTATCTAGAAAGTTATCATCAGCTTTCGAGAAGTTTGGAACTAAAAATACAAGAAGTAAAATCAAAATACCAATTTTTCAATCTCATTATTTAAAAATCCTTTATTTTAAAAATTGTTTAAATGTACAATACTAATATAATATTAGAAATCACTGTTTAAACACGTACCTTTTAGTATATTACAAAAATAGCGAAAAAAATTCCAATAAGAAGAAAGGAAAAATTTTGAATTTTTTAAACTGAAGCATGTGTATAAAATTATGTTTAACATAGAAAAATTTGAAACTATTTGGATTACATGGTATAATTAGATGATATTTGATTAAATTAAGAGAAAGTTGAGATTTAAGATGAAATATGATGTGATTGTGATAGGGTCTTGGTAGTGCAGGGCTTATGATAGCGGATAGACTTAATGATAGTGGTTTAAAAGTATTAGTTCTTGAGCAAAAATAGACGTGCAGGGAATAAAACTGCTTTTAACAGGAAATGGACGTTGTAATGTTATGAGTAGTGACAATGCTGAAGACTTTTGTCGCGGCTGTACATAATGGTAGATTTTTAAGAAGTGCATATCACAAATATAATGTTAAGAAGTTCTTTGATAAAGCATAATTTGAAATTAAAACAAGAAAACAGAAGGTTATATCCCAGCGAGTGAGAAGTCTAGAGATGTTGTTAATGCATTTAAAAATAGACCATGCGAAGATTAACTATAAAGAGAAAGTAGAAGATTTAGTATTCGAAGATGACAAACTAGTAGGTGTAAAGACAAATATTGATACGTATTACGGAAAAGAATATTGTAGTCTGTGCTGGAGGAAAAACATATCCTCAGAGTGGAAGTGATGGTTCATTACATAGAATTCTGAAAAAAACATGGTGTGAAGATTACTAAAAATATATCCAAGTGAAGTGGCCTTAGTTTTTTTGAAGACTTTAGAATTATCTGGGGTTGCATTACAAAAATGTAAGAATGTTTCATAAGAAAAATGAGAGAACTGGAGACCTTCTGTTTACGCATAAAGGATTAAGTGGGCCATTATCAATTTCTATGGGAGAATTTCGTGGCTCGTTATCCGGAAGATAAATTTTATCTAGACTTTTATCCCGACCTAAATGAGGAAGAGCTTTTTGCTAAACTATGGGAAGATAATAAATTCTTGAATGGAAAATTACCGAAGAGTTTTTACAACTTTATGATAGAAAAAACATTTCCCAGAAAATGTTAGTAAAAAGAGTTAAGAAAAATTTGTAACGAAGATTAAACGTTATGAGTTGGTTGATGTTAAGACGATGCCATTAGAATATGCCTTACTACAGCAGGTGGAGTAGATCTTAAAGTAGTAAGTCCGAAGACATGTAGTCATAAAAAATAGAGAATTTATATTTTGCAGGAGAAATTCTAGACTTACATGGAGAAATCGGTGGTTACAATCTTATGGTTGCCTGGTTCACGGGGATGATAGTGGCAGACGCAATTAAAGAGAAGTACAGAATAGAATAAAAATTAACGCTAATAGCGACATCTCAAGTCTCTATTAGTGTTATTTTTTGTTTACTTTTATTCGGAGTGGTAGTATAATAGTTTTATTGAATTTGAAGATGAAAGGTAAAAGACAAGTGAAAAAGCATTTTATATTAGCGACACTGTTGATTTTTAGTAGTTGTTGCATTTGGTTTTGTTGGAAACTATTTTTATAACTTTGGATTGAATCCGAAAAGGTAGATAAGAGTGCTATCGTTAATCAAGATAGTGATGGGAAGTAAAGAGGATAAAAACAGCTTTTAAATAAGTGGTTTGATGAGACGAAAGCAAACTGTCGAGATGGAGTCTGTTACTAAAAATAAACTTATGGGATATAAATTTGTTAATCCGGATGCTAAAAATGGATATTTGTAGTTCACGGATACACTAGTGATGCTAAGAAGATGGTTAATTATATCAAGAAATTCTACGACATGGGTTATAGTAGTTTTTGCACCAGATTTAATAGCTCATGGTAATAGTGAAGGTGATTTTATTTCTATGGGGGGTTACGATTCTGATGATTTAGTTAATTGGGTAAAGAAAGATATCATCAGAAAAAATAACAATGCTGATACTGCATTATTCGGAATTAGTATGGGGGCAGCTACTGTAATGAATGCAGTAGGTAAGGATTTACCATCCAATGTAAAAACTTTTTATTGAAGATAGTGGTTATGTGAATTTAAAAAGTAGAGTTCACATATCAGTTGAAAAATTATTTAATTTACTGAGTTTTCCTGTAATTCCGGCGGCAAATACGGTGACAGAAAGATAAGAGCTGGATATTTCTTTGGAGATGTAGATGCAACAAAAAGCTTTGAAAGAAAACTAAACTTCCCAGCATTAGTACTACATGGTGAAGAAGATGGTTTTGTACCAATTGAACATGGGAAAAGCCGCTTATGATCTAATAACTTCAGAGAAAGAATTTCCATAGTTTCCTGGAATGAAAGCATGTTCAAGCTGAAAGAAAATTCAGAGAACAATATTGGAATATTGTAGGGGAATTTTTAAAGAAACATTTTGAATAAATGAAAAAGACGATTGACTTTAAAATCAATCGTCTTTTTGCAGGAATAATTTTATGAAGAGCTTAAATTTAATATTATTAGTTACTCACCGATAATAACTAATTCTTTGTTAAGTTTGTTTAAAACTTCACAACCATCTTCCGTAACAAGAACTAGGTCTTCGATACGAACACCGAATTCTCCTGGAAGATAAATACCTGGTTCGATAGAGAAAAATCATACCCGGCTCACATTTAGTTTCGTTGATGCTAGAAATATCTCCATATTCATGACATTCTAATCCGATGTGATGGCCTGTACGATGTGTAAAGAATTCTCCATATCCTTTTTCTGTAATGTAATCACGACAAGCTGCGTCTATATCGCAGAATCTAACACCTGGTTTAACAGTGGCAACTCCTCGTTTTTGAGCTTCTAATACTATTTCAAATACTTCACGTGCTTTTTCGCTTGGTTGTTTCCAAAATACAGTACGTGTCATATCTGAACAATAATTATCTTTAATCCCACCCATATCGATAATTATAGCATCTCCTGGTTTTACATATCTATCTCCTACAGTACCGTGAGGATTAGCCCCGTTAGCCCTGTAAGCGATAATAGGATCGAATGATAATCCATCAACTTTTAATTCTTCATGAATAGCAAGTAAATCTTTAGCTACATCTTTTTCTGATTTTCCTTCAGAAATACTATTTATAACTCTTTGGCAAGCTGCATCGTTTAGAAGAGAAGCACGGCGCATAAGTTCTTTTTCTTCGTCGTCTTTAATCATGCGAACACGATCGACGATTTGAGATACATCTACAAATTTGTTTTCCGGTAGATGATTCATAAGAGGTAATAGGAATCGAGCAGGAAGAACTTTATCTATACCTATAACGGAACCATTTGGTATAGTATTTTGCTAGTAGTTCAATAGGATTATCAGTATCAGTATAAACTACTTTTTCTAAACCTAAATCTTTGTTTCAAGTGGGAAAAAGAGCATTGATGAATAGTTTATGATTACCATTTTCATCAAGTAGTACTGCAAAAAAATCTTTCGCCTGGATGCTCTAAGTATTCAGTTAGATAGAAAATTGAATAAGGATCGCTAATTAAAGCTTGATGATTCCTTTGTTGTTTCATTTTTTTCTAAAAATTTTTGTTAGTTCTTGAAAGTTTCACTTTTCTCGACTCCTTTTTGCTTTTATAATCATTAATATAATTATATCACTAATATTAATCGATTGCAAAATTGTTAGATAGATGATTATTATAGATTTTTAAGAAAGTAATTGAATATTAAAAAGGTTGAGATATAATAAAAGATGAGTATAAATATCGCCAATTAATTTATTTTTAAAGAAGTAAAAAATAAAAACTGTTATACGATATAAATAAATTGTAAATCAAATACACAACAGGAGGTATTATTATGGGGGAATTAAGGAGTTTATATCCTGAGATTAAAGAAAATTTCTCTAAAATGTTAAAGGTCGATGAGACCCATACTATTTATTATGAGGAGAGTGGGAATCCTCAAGGTGTTCCGGTAGTTTTTACATGGTGGACCAGGCTGTGGAACATCAGTAAGCGGTAGACAATATTTTTGATCCAGAATTCTATCGAATTATATTATTTGATCAAAGAGGAAGCGGAAAGTCTACGCCTCACGCATGCTTAGAGAACAATGATACTTGGCACATTATCGATGACATGGAGAAAATAAGGGAGGATTTAAGTATTGATAAATGGCTAGTATTTGGAGGTAGTTGGGGATCTACCTTAGCTCTTTGTTATGCTATTAAACATCCAGAGCGTGTGTTAGGTTTAGTACTACGTGGTATTTTCTTAGGGCGTAGAGAGGATATATTATGGATTTATGAAAAAGGTGGTGCGAGTAATATACACCCAGAAGCATCTCGAGAGATATGAAAGTATAATACCTATAGATGAACGTCGTGATATGATCCGTGCGTATTATAGCCGTTTAACAAGTGAAGATAGGGCAGACAAGAGAAATCGCAGCAAAAAGAGTGGAGTATATGGGAAGGGAGTCTCGTTACACTCATCCAGATCCTAACTTGGAACAAAGTTCTGGTGATATTCACTTTGCAGTTTCAATGGCGACTATTGAATGCCACTTTTTGGATGAATAGTATGTTCTGGAATGATGATGATTGGATATTAAATAATATCGATGCTATAAAAGATATTCCTACAACAATAACTCATGGGCGCTATGATGTTGACTGTCGTGTTGTAGGTGCTTATGAATTAAGTAAAAAGTTAAATAATTGTAAATTGGATATTGTTGTAGCTGGGCACTCAGGAGGAGAACCAGAGATAGTCGATTCATTGGTAAAAAGCAACTGATTATTTCAAAGATTTATTAAAAATAATAATTATAAGTGGAATAGGGATGACCCAAAAGTCCTAATTAAAAACTTATATGAGAACTGATATACATAGTGAGTTTATTGGATATCTAAATTCGCTTTATGAAAAGCTTTTTAGATATCAAATAAACTTTGAGGGAGTGACTCAACAAGATCGATTTCTCCGAATCACGATTTTTGAGTCACCCCTTTATTATTTTATAAAGGTAATGGTTGAATTTTAAAAATCTAGACTATATATAATATCGCTAGTGAAATGAGCTTTATAATGTGATAGAATAATAAGTATGATAATTGTGAGGGATTATTTATCGATGATGTTTTTTTCACGATTAGTTAGAAAAATTTATTATAGAAGTTATATATAATAACGAAGGAGTAAGGACAATGGAGATAAAAGAAAGAGTTTCTAAGTTGAGAACATTAATGGAAAGAAATGGAATTGATGTCTATATGGTTCCAACAGCGGATTTTCACAATAGTGAATATGTAGGGGAGCATTTCAAAGCTCGTGCATTTATGAGTGGATTTACTGGTTCTGCAGGTACGCTAATTGTCACTAAAGATTTTGCTGGTTTATGGATAGATGGGAGATATTTCTTACAAGGAGAAAAACAATTAGAAGGAACTGGTATTGAGTTGCAAAAAATGCGTGAGCCTGGAGTTCCGACTATCGCGGAGTTTGTTGTCGAAAATACACCTGAGAATGGGGTATTAGGATTCGATGGGCGCGTTGTGACTTTTGGTGAAGGGAAAGACTTAGCTACTAAACTAAAACGTAAAAATGCTACGGTAAAATATGATGTTGATTTAGTTGATGAGATTTGGGAAAATCGTCCGGCGCTATCAGAAGAACCTGCATTTTATATGAGTTTAGAAAGAGCTGGAGAATCTGTAGCTAGTAAGCTTGAGAGAGTTCGTAAAGAAATGCATGAAGTAGGAGCAAATATCCATGTTATCACTACACTTGATGATATTGGGTGGTTATTAAATATTCGTGGTATGGATGTTGATTATGTACCGGTATTATTAAGTTATGCAGTTGTTTATGAAGATAGTGTTGACTTATATGTAGATGAGAGAAAACTATCTGATGAAATCAAAAAACACTTGGCAGACCATAATGTACACATTAAACCATATAATGATATTTATGAGGAAGTGAAACAATTCTCAGGGAAATGATGTGGTCTTAGTCGATCCAGAGTGCTTAAACTATGCAGTATTTAATAATATTCCAAAAGAGATAACACTAGTGGAAAGACGTAACCCGACAATTTTAATGAAAGCTATAAAAAATGAGATTGAGTTACAGCATACTATTAAAGCTCATGTGAAAGATGGTATTGCTCATACGAAGTTTATTTATTGGTTAAAACAACTAGTAAAACAAGGTACAAGTGAACAAGAAGATGAACTTTCGGCATCCGCGAAACTTGTAGAATTTAGAAAAGAACAAGGTGGTTTTATTTGTCCAAGTTTTTCTCCGATTTGCGGTCATGGTGAAAATGGAGCTATCGTACACTATTCATCTTCTGAAGAAACTTCAATTCCACTACGTACAGGTACTTTCTTCTTAACTGACACTGGTGCACACTTTGAAGAAGGATCAACTGACATCACGCGTACAACAGCGATGGGAGAAGTTAGTGATAAATTAAAATACGATTATACACGAGTACTTCAATGTCACCTTCGTTTATCAAGATTAAAATTCATGGAAGGTGTGTCTGGAGCTAATGTGGACTTATTCGCTCGTGCTCCATTATGGCAAGATTATGAGAACTTCAACCACGGAACAGGTCATGGTGTAGGTTACTTAGGTAATATTCATGAAGGGCCTCATGGTATTCACTGGGGAATCTATCGTGCAGCTGAACCATTTAAACATGGTATGGTAGTTACTAATGAACCTGGATTATACATCTCAGGATCTCATGGTATTCGTTTAGAGAATGAACTTATCGTTAGAAAAAACAGTAAAAAAATGAATATGGTCAATTTATGGAATTTGAAGTAATGACATTTGTACCATGGGATTTAGAGGCTATTAATCTAGATATGCTTACAATTGAAGATAAATATGAATTGAATAAATATCATGCGAAAAGTATTTCGAAGTATTAGCTCCACACTTTTGAAGGTGAAGAGTTAGAATGGTTAAAAACAAGCAACTAGAGAAGTCTAATTTCTATGTAGAAGAGGATAACCCAAATGTTATAAATTATAACAAAGTTCAGATAAGGACTTTATAGATGAAGCTGTTATTATATCTGAATTCTATTATAAAAATCTTTTAGATAACTGATAAACTTTGTGAAGGTGACTCAATAAAATCTGATTTTTTTCCGAAATCATGATTTTTTTGGATCAATCCCTCTACTTAATATTATCTAAGAAAAAAGTGATATAATAGATTATGTGCAATTAAAGAAATTGTTATTTTGTTTAATTTGCAAAATTAAAAGAGAAGAAGTCGAGGGTAATCAAATGGATTTAAATACACAATTAAAAATATGCTCAACTTATTGCGAAAGTTGGATTAAAATGTTCAAGAAGGTCAACCGGTATTAGTTCGTGCTAGTACTGAAACACGTGAGTTTGTAGCGAAAGTTGTAGAAGCTTGCTATGAATTAGGAGCAAAAAGAGTATCAGTAGAATGGCGTGATCAAGAATTAACAAAAATTAGGTTTAAAATATCAAAGTGAAGAGTCGTTAAGTACGGTTGGTCAATGGTACATTGATAAGTATCAAGTTGAATTAGATGAAGGTGCAGCATTCTTATCTATTATCGGAGATGATCCAGATGGATTAGCAGGTGTGGATAGTGCTAAATTAAAAGCATCTATGGTAGGTCGTTCAAAAGCTATGCGCAACTACATGAAATCAATTATGAGTGACGAATGTCCATGGTGTGTAGTCAGTGCTTCAACTGTTGGATGGGCGAAGAGATTATATCCTGAATTAAACGATGAAGAAGCTTATTTAAAAACTTTGGGATCAAATTCTAAGTGCTTGTCGTTCAACTGGAGATGACCCTGTAGCTGAATGGGAAGAACACATTAAAGTTTTTAGATGAAAAAGCAAAAATTTTACACGAAAAATGAATTAGTTAAATTACATATCACAAATGACTTAGGAACTGATTTGTATGTAGGATTACCTAAAAAATCATATTTGGCAAAGTGCAGGAAGTTATGCTAAAAAAAGCTGATCGTTTCTGTAGCTAACATCCCTACAGAGGAAGTATTTACAATGCCTCATAAAGATGAGACGAGTGGTATTGTTTATAATGCTAAGCCTCTAAACTACAGTGGGGTATTAATTGATAATTTCTGGTTGAAATTTGAAGATGGTAAAGTCGTAGATTTCGGAGCTGAGCGTGGTTATGATGTTCTGAAAAACTTATTGGAAACTGATGAAGGTTCGAGAAGAATAGGGAAATGGCATTAGTACCTTATGATTCACCAATCTCAAATACAAAAATTTTTATTTCTTTAGAAACATTATTTGATGAGAATGCAGCATGCCACATTGCTCTTGGTAAAGCATATCCAACATGTGTTCAAGGTGGACCAGAAATGACTGATGAACAATTAGCAGAAGTTGGTGCTAATGATAGTTTAGTTCACGTTGACTTTATGATCGGAGAAGCGACAACAAACATTACTGGTTACACAGCAGATGGTAAAGAAGTAGCAATTTTTCAAAGACGGAAATTGGGCTTAATAATATAAAAAGATACACAGTTGGAAAGTTCTTCAGCTGTGTATTTTTGTGGCACAAACTAATAGAAGTTTTTAAAAATATATAGATTATCGTGGATTTTATTTGCGAAAAAGAGAGTAAATATGTGATAATAGAATGTACTAATATTTAGGGGTGATTAAATGCGTTTGGATAAATTTTTAAAAAGTATCAAGAATTATAAAAAGAAGAACAGTTGCTAATGAAATATCTTCAGAGGGACATATAGCGATTAATGGTAAAAAAAGGCGAAACCATCTAGCACTTTAAAAAGTAGGGATAAGATTACTATTTACTTTGCTAAGAAGGAAGTTGTGTATGAAGTACTAGAATTAAAAAGATAGTACTAAGAAAAGAAGATGCAACAAAAATGTTTAAAATCTTATCTGAAAAATCAAGAGAAGTAGAAGATGAGAGAGCAAAATAGCCAATTCAAAAAGATGTCTTAAAAAGCAAAAGCTAAGTATAGAAAATGCCGTAAGTTTATTATATTAGCTATTATGACTTTCGCTTTAGCTGTAACACTACTACAAACATTTCTATATATTCGAGATAAGAAACAGATCAATGCTCAATTAGCCGAACAAAAATCAGATGATTGAAAAATCTTGATAAAGAGAATAAAAGTAAATGAGTTAGTTATAGATAAATTAAAAGATCCGTACTTTATAACTGATTTGGTAAGACAAGAATATGGTCTTAGTTATCAAGGTGAATTGATTTTTAATATTCCATTACAAGAGAATTTCTTACAAGCGACGATAAAATCTATAATGGATGGGAATCTAGAAAAAAATCTGGGGATAACAATGCTAGGATTGATGATAGTAAGATACCTGAGTTAGCTAAAAAAGATAATAAGAAATCATCATCTAAAAAGATTCTGAGAAGACTACTGACAAACAAGACACTAAAAAAATCAAGTGATGAGCAAACTAATGATAATACGTCAGATAATGAGGATGAAAATAAACAAGAAGCTAATCAGACACAAAGAGCAACTAATAATAAAAATTCAAACACTAATAATCAGAGAAGTAACAGAGGATAATCAACTGTTACTTCTTTTTATTATTTTTAGTTGATACAGAATATTAGATAACTACTTTATGAAAAAAATACTTCTAAATGTTAATAAAAGGGAATAGTTAATGTGGTGGAAATAACTAAATGCTAAAGAGTGAAAATGTAGTATTAAATTTATTATATTTAAGTATAAATATTTGTTAAAAAGTCATTAAAATGTTAATATAATAGGTGACAAATTTAATTATATACATAAATCGGAGGAGATTATGAATAAATATCTAGGTGATGCTTTGCATACCGACCTTTATCAAATTAATATGGGATATGCATATTTTAAAGACGGAGTACATGAGAGAAAAGTCATATTTTGATGTGTATTTTAGAAAAATTCCATTTGGAGGAGGATATGCAGTATTCGCTGGACTAGCCAAAAATTATAGATTATGTGAATTCATTTGAATTTTCAAAAATCTGATATAGAATTTTTACGTGAATTAGGGTATGAAGAAGACTTTTTAGAATATCTAAGTGCTATGAAATTTACAGGAGTATTCGTTCAGTAAAAGAGGGAGAAATTATTTTTGCTAATGAGCCACTCTTGAGAATTGAAGCTCCACTTATTCAAGCGCAAATAATGGAAACAGCTATTTTGAATATTGTTAACTATCAAATACTAATAGCTACAAAGGCTGCTAGAATCAAGCACTTATGTCCAGATGAAGTTTGTATGGAATTTGGTACTCGTCGTGCTCATGAATTTGATGCGGCAATATGGGGGACGCGAGCTTCTATTATCGGTGGATTTGATGCTACTAGTAACGTAAAAGCTGCAAAATTGTTTAATATTCCATGTAGCGGAACACATGCTCACTCATTTGTTCAGGCTTATGAAGATGAAGAAGTTGCGTTTAAGAAATATGCAGCTGCCCATAAAGATTGTTATTTCTTAGTTGATACTTATGATACATTGCGCTCTGGAATTCCTACTGCTATTAAAGTAGCAGATGAATTAAAAGATAAGATTAATTTCCATGGTATTAGATTGGATTCAGGAGACATAGCATATCTATCAAAAGAAGCAAGAAAAATGTTAGATGAAGCGGGCTATCCTAACGCGAAAATAGTTGCATCAAATGATTTAGATGAAGATACAATTACTCACTTAAAACAAGAAGGTGCATGTATTGATGCGTGGGGTGTAGGTACAAAGCTTATAACTGCTTACGATAATCCTGCATTAGGTGCTGTTTATAAACTTGCATGTTTAGAAAATGATAATGGTGAGATGATTGACAGACTAAAAGTCTCAGAAAACCCTGCAAAATTAACTGTTCCTGGAGTAAAAAGAGTTTATAGAATAATAAATACAGACACAGGTATGGCAGCAGGGGATTACATTGCATTAGAAAATGAAGACGTGAATGCAGAACAAAGTATAAAACTTTTCCACCCGACTCATACTTACTTAGCTAAAGAAGTGGAGAACTTTAAAGCAATAGATATTCATGAAGATATTTTTGTTAATGGTAAGCAAGTATATGAAGTACCAACAGTACAAGAAAGTGCTAAGTACTTCCAACAGAATAAAGGATTATTATGGAACGAGTATCTTCGTCTGTTAAATCCAGAATTCTATCCAGTGGACTTAAGTACTAAGTGTTGGGAAAATAGAAAAGAAATTTTGGAAAGAGTAACAAAAATCAAAAATAATTAGGTGATAATATGACATTACAACAGGAAGTAATAAAAAGATTAAGATGTAAACCTGAAATCAATGTAGAAGAGGAAATAAGATTAACAATTAATTTTCTAAAGGATTATGTAAAGAAGAATAGTTTTATAAAAAGTTTAGTATTAGGTATATCAGGTGGGCAAGATTCTACTCTTTGCGGTAAACTATGTCAAATGGCAATTACTGAATTGAGGGAAGAGACAGGTGAAGAGTATAACTTTATCGCTGTTAGACTACCATATGGAGAACAATTTGATGAAGATGACTGTAACGACGCATTAAAATTTATTAATCCGGACAAAGTATTTACTGTTAATATAAAAGACGCGGTAGATGCTAGTGTAAATTCATTAAAAGTAGCAGGTGTAGAAATTACTGATTTTGCGAAAGGTAATGAGAAAGCAAGAGAAAGAATGAAAGCTCAGTATTCTATTGCTACTATGAATAAAGGTATAGTCGTTGGTACTGACCATGCAGCAGAAGCTATCACTGGATTCTTTACAAAACATGGAGATGGTGGAGCAGATATAGTACCTCTATATAGATTAAATAAAAGACAAGGGAAAGCATTATTAAAAATGTTAGATTGTCCAGAACACTTATATCTGAAACAACCAACTGCAGATTTAGAAGAAGATCGTCCTGCTTTAGAAGATGAAGTTGCACTTGGAGTAACTTATAATGATATAGATGATTACTTAGAAGGAAAAGAAGTTCCTAATAATGTAAAAGAAATAATAGAAGGACATTATTTAAAAATCAGAACATAAGAGAAACTTACCAGTTACTGTGTTTGATTTTTACAATATATAGTAGAAATATTGCAGAGGGAGTGACTCGACAAAATCGTGATTTCGGAGAAAGCGAGATTTTGTCGAGTCACTCCTCACAGTTTATTTAGATACCTAAAAAGCTTTTTAAAAAGCGAATTTAAATATCAATAAACTACTGCGTCAATGAGTTCTTATATGAACTTTGTTAAATTTTTAGTACTTTTGACTTAGACTCTTCCTCATATTAAAATAAAGATTTAACTAGTGAATTAGTTAATTATAGAGAATAAAAAATGAAAAATTAAAAACTTGTTGACATAATATGAAAGTGATGATAGAATAATAAAAGTCTTCTGATAGAAGACGAACAATAAAGAATTTCTAAAGAACTAATGTTAAGAAAAACTTGACAAAAAGATAATAGAAATGATAAAATACTTAATGTCTTATAAAGACAACTTCATCAAAATGAAACTGTAAAAATAGTTTTTAAAAATAAAAAAACTGTTGACAAGTTTTAAAACAGATGATAGAATAGTAAAAAGTCTTCTCAAGAAGAAGACGAACAATCAAACATTTCAAAATATTAAATGTTAAGAAATTATAAAAAAAGTTCTTGACAAAAATATAAAAGAAATGATAAACTTATAAAAAGTCTTGAAGAAAGACAAACTCAATTATTTCAACGAAGTAAACGGTTCAAAAGTTTTTGAAAAATATAAAAAAACTTCTTGACAAACATTCGAAGAAATGATAGAATAATAAAAGTCTTCTG